>ERZ795057.92-NODE-92-length-93256-cov-27.657761_pt1 | contig 93256 bp, 86 predicted proteins | sample MGYA00375141_ERZ795057 | MGnify/ENA primary metagenome ERZ795057 (study PRJEB30186, sample SAMN05720163) | activated sludge metagenome | isolation source: Anaerobic digester | place: Hong Kong | collected 2015-01-26 ...
GGAATAGCCATCCGCTTTAAAATGGAATCACCATCCGGATTCAATGGAATACACACTTATATAAGGTTAATTGATGTTAACTAAATAAGATGAAGGCTCAATGGTTATTTCACCATTTTCAATTTGCTTTATCGGATCTCTTATTTTCTTAATAATTTGTAGATTGTTATTAGTATTTATTACAAAGTAAATCCAATATTCATCTTTTTTCTTTCTGGCTATTTCGTATTCATTTATTGTCCATTCGAATTCAAATAAATTTACTGCTCTTGATTTGACCTCAATAAATTTAGGGTCACCATATTCATTAAAAGATAAAATATCGTAACCAGCTCCAATATCATACTGGCTAATATGCTTCATTTTTTCAATAAGATTACTTTTACCTTTTTTTGTTAAATATTCTTTTTCACATTCAAATACAAATTTTTCAGCTAAAATGCCAAGTTCTTTTCTTCGTTTTTGTAATTCTTCAAAACGTTCTGGATTAACCTGCTTTTTATTTGGTAAACGTGAAAATGTTTCTTCTTCTAATTCGGCTTCTGTCTCAAGTAAAAGTATTGGTGGATTGCTGGTTGTTAATATGGAAAAGTTGATAATATCATCTGTCTTAAAAATACCAGTTGGGCCAAATAAATTTGCATCATTTATTGTTATCCTACCCAAATTATGCTTAGGGGAATAAGCGATGCGAACTGTTTTAGTATATTTTCCAAATTTTAATTGTAATGATTTATCTAGATATTCTTTAAAAAATTCCTTTGCTTCTCTAATCTCATCTCTTGATTCAATAACAATTCCTCGATATGTACATGTTTCATAACGACGAATTCGATGTTTAAATCCATGAATGCTGTTCATGATGTCAAATCCTATTTATTATTAATTTTATAGCCTAATCGCCGCGGTTCAACCGCAAGCGTAAGTGTGGAATTTTAGAGCGTTTATAAATTCAAAAGTTAAAACATATCACAGTCAAGTCCCATCTCTTTTACAATCTTTTTCCCTATTTCAACAAACAGAATTACATCTGGGCAAAACAGACTTTATCGTCCCTGAAAATTTTCATACGCTCAATAAATACCACCGACCACAATGTGATGGAGGTTTCTTGATGCATCAATTTTGTCTTGTCTAGGCATAAAAATAGCTTAAACTACATTCATCTTAATGGCAACTTTTAAACTTATGGACGTTATAACACCCTATTTAACTGTTTGTCATAATTGCTGGTATTAGGGATTATAATAAAATCGTCAAATAAATTTCTGACGGTTTTTAATTTTTTAAAATATTTTTTACTATTTCTTATATAGACGTAACTGATTTGAATAAATGAAAATATTGGCTTGATTTTGATATGGGCCAGAGTGTGTATTTAGCGTTAAATAATATAATATACACATATTGACATTTTATGCTTGACAGTGTGTATTAAATACATTATATACTTAACTACACATCAGGCATGGTTACGTATTAAATTGTGTATTTAACGGGGGGGATGAAATATGGCAGAAAGAATTAATATAAGTATTCCTGAGGAACTTCATAAACGGCTTTCTCATTTTAAAGATCGGCTAAATATGTCAAAAATTTGCCAAGAAGCTATTGCACATGCGGTTCGTCTCGAAGAGATTAAGGCGGAAGCAATTCCGGATATCGAATGTTTAATTGATCGTCTGAAGGAAGAAAAAATGCAATATGGGAAAGAATATATAGAAGAAGGTTTTGAATGTGGGATCAAGGATGCCTACAAGCTGAGTTTGGATGCTTTTCTTGAAATACTATTTTTCCGAGAGGGAGCACTGCTATCTCAGTTTGAAGAGGAAAACTATTTTGAAATGTTTTACTTGGCAAGTGATGAAACAAAAGATCATCTTAAGAAGTTAACGGAAAAGATGGATGTGAGCGGAGATGAGAGGGATATAAGAATGGAACAAACTTTTGGTCTAGCCACGCAACTTGAACCAGAAGATTTCTTTTGTAGTGGCTGGCTTGAAGGAGTTAATCATATTTGGGAGCAAGTGAAACCTAAATTAGGTCGAAAAGCAATGATGGCCAAGAATAACGATGAAATTAAAAAGGACCAATTCAACCCAAAAAACTGGAAGACCAAATCTTATGATTATGATCCGGATGAAAATTATGACATCAATGCTGATGAAGAAGATAAGTAATCAGGAAGGAGATATGCTATGCATTTAACGAAACATGCCATCTTTAGATCTCAACAAAGAGGGATACCTAAAGATTATATTGAAATGATAATGGAATATGGTACCCCCACCCGAAAGCCAGGTAATGCCATTGAATACAAGATTAATAAAAGACATAAGAATGAAATAATTAGATATTATAAAAACAAAATTGATCTGGTGGAAAAATGTGCAAAAAAAGCTATTTTGCTTGACGCCAGTCAAAATACGGTTATTACTGTTTACAACTGGTTGTCATAATTGCAGTTATTAGGGGATTATGACAGATTATCATGTCTATTCTGTGTCAATTATCTGTTATTGTTTGACCGGTTCGCCGTGGATTTATCCCCCAGTGTCTATGGCGGGTTATCCGCTTTGGTGTGAAATATACAAGTGATCAACATAAAGAGGTTGAGGGATCACGTAATGTTGAACTGTGCGGTGCGTCTTTTTGCGTCTGCACCAGTGAAATGATCTGGTCTTTTAATACTTTAGATGAAAGGTATCTGCAGTTTGTGCCAGTCTTTTATCAAATGTCCATATAGGAATGTCCGTCAATACAGCAGAAGTAAGAAGATGGACATCCACATAGCCCATCCCTTTTCCCATTAAAAGATTATTCTCTATAAATGATAAGACCTCATAATGTTCGGCTTCAATACTCATAGGCAACTGTTGCAGAAACGAAAGGATAAGTGCTCTGTCTTTAAGATTCCCGCATGCAAGCTCTCCAACAATCAATGGATGGCATAGCACTTTCCCATCATTGAGTAATTTAGCAAGCTCAGCATTTCCATCTCTAAAATGTGAAACCCAAACCGATGTATCCACAAGAACCATTTTTTGTCATTCACCTTTCCTTCTTGGTATATCTTTCAATTGCTTTTGAGTCCCGCCCAGTTTTGCAAGCCTTTTGCCGCTTTCTCTGGCAATAAGTGCCTCAAGCCCAAGTTTGACGAGGGCGGTTTTTTCCTTTATTCCCGTCATCCGGGATGCCTTATCTATCAAATTATCATCAATATTTAGAGTTGTTCTCATAGCTTTACCTCTTATGATTATGATGCATCAGTATGCATCGTTTATGCATACTTGTCAAGTCATCTTCAGATAACAAGTTATTATAGCTGCTGCCGAACATTACATTTGAAAAGGCATTGACATATTATTCAACAGCGATTTGGTATGTTTTCTAATCGGATGACATTCAAATATTAATCCGCCTGGCGGATAAACCAGCCACAAACACTGGCTGGTAAACGCCGCAGATGATGCACTGATGGTGAATGAGGGGGAATAATCCATGTTGACATGGCCAGTTAGTGTGGGGTATCTTTTTTTGGTCTTGAAAATCAGGAATTTCCTACAGCATATAAATAATTTTACGCACCTAATTTAAAAGGATTCAATGTGAAAACCTACCTTGTTACCGGCGGAGCCGGATTCATCGGAACAAACTTCATTCGACATTCCCTTACAGTGAGGCCGGACTGGCGGATAGTAAACCTTGACGCCCTTACCTACGCGGGCAATCCTGCCAATCTTGAAGACCTTGCGCCTGATCAGGCGGACCGATACCGCTTTGTCCATGGAGAGATATTCAACACATCCCTGCTGAACAGCCTGTTTTCGGAAGAGGATTTCAGCGGTGTTATCCATTTTGCCGCTGAATCACATGTTGATAGATCCATCCTCGGGCCTGAGGCATTTGTTAAGACAAATATCGAAGGCACATTCCGAATGCTTGATGCGGCACTTAAATTCTGGCGTGAAAAAGGTAAACCCGGGCAATTCCGTTTCCTTCACATATCCACAGACGAGGTATACGGAAGCCTCGGACCTGAAGGATATTTTACGGAACGGACCCCCTATGACCCGTCAAGCCCGTATTCAGCATCAAAGGCTGGATCGGATCATTTTGCAAGGGCATACTTCCGGACATACGGCCTTCCCACTCTGATCACAAACTGCTCAAACAATTACGGGCCCTACCAGTTTCCGGAAAAACTCATCCCCCTGATGCTCTTGAACATCAAAGAAGAAAAACCTCTGCCTGTCTACGGCGACGGCAGGAATGTACGTGACTGGCTCTATGTTATTGATCACTGCGATGCAATTATAAGGGTCCTTGAAAAAGGCAGACAGGGCGAGACCTATAATATAGGAGGCGGTGCGGAACGCCAGAATATTGAAATCGTCCATCTCCTTTGCGACATACTTGACAGGCGACTTAATCGTTCAGGCGATAAGTCAAGCAGGCGTCTGATTCAGTTCGTACCGGACCGGCCCGGACATGACAGGCGCTATGCCATTGATTCCACCAAGATAAGGGAGAAATTGGAATGGTTTCCAAAATACCGTTTTGAAGGTGCGCTTGAAGCCACAGTGGACTGGTACCTGGAACATATGGAATGGGTCGAGTCGGTGCGAAGCGGGGATTACCGTAAATGGATTGAAATGAATTATGACAATCGGCGGGTATAATAAAGAAGCCTGGCGGGATCAAATATGAAAATTCTTGTAGTAGGCGGCAATGGACAGCTTGGATGGGAGTTGAACAGAAGGGGCAGGGACAACAGCCTTGACATATTATCCCTGGACCTGCCTGAAATAGATATTGCCGACCCGTTTTCAGTCAAAAAGAACATTGCTCATTCACGTGCTTCTCTTGTTATAAATGCGGCTGCCTATACGGCGGTGGACAGGGCAGAATCGGAAGAGGGCCTTGCATATGCCGTAAACAAAGACGGCCCTGCTTACCTGGCCTCGGAGTGCAAAGAGGCAGGCATTCCCCTTATCCATGTCTCCACTGATTATGTATTTGACGGAAGCAAAAAAGGGCCGTACCTTGAAACCGATCCTGTATCCCCGCTGGGCGTCTATGGCAGGAGCAAGGCAGCCGGTGAAGAGGAAATAGGGAACCGTTTGAAGGAACATATCATATTGCGCACGGCATGGCTCTACGGGGTTCACGGCAGCAATTTTGTAAAGACAATGCTCCATCTGGGGAAAGAGAGACAGTCATTAAGTGTTGTGGCTGACCAGAACGGATGTCCGACATATGCGGCAGACCTTGCAGAGGCCATATTGACCATCGCGGATCATATCAGAAAAGGCATGGAGGCTGCCTGGGGCACATACCACTTCTGCGGAGGGGGCGCAACCACGTGGCATGGTTTTGCCGAAGCGGTTTTCAAGATCGCAGGGCGTTACGAGAGCTTTCATGTGAAGGAAGTAATCCCCATAAGCACATCAGAATATCCCACACCGGCCAGAAGGCCTCATAATTCAGTGCTGGATTGCTCTTTGCTCAGGAAGAATTTCGGTATCAATCCTCCGCCGTGGGAAGAAAGCCTTGCCGTTATGTTGAGAGAACTCCTTGGAAAAAAGGCTGATGAACCGGAAGATAATGAAAAGACCGGCTGAGGGCGGATTTTTAAGGCTGTCAGAAACAGTAAATGCAATTATTATATGCCTTTTTTGTATAATTTTATCCGGTTGTTCGGGCCCATCCCTTCGTCCTGAACAGAAAAATAATATCTGCGAGATATTTCGCGAAAATTCCAAATGGTACAGGTATGCTGAAAGATCACATGTCAAGTGGGGAATTCCGATACCGGTATTAGTGGCCATTATGTATCAGGAATCAGGATTTGTTGATGATATTAAACCTCCCCGAACAACCTGTCTCTGTATTTTCCCCGGCCCCAGACCCTCGTCGGCTTACGGCTATTCACAGGCAAAGGATGAGACCTGGAGTCAATACTGCAGGGCCACGGGTAACAGCAGCGCGGACAGGGATAATTTTGAGGATGCCATTGATTTTATTGGGTGGTATTGTGACATCAGCCACAGAAAATGCCGCATAGCCAGAGGAGATGCATACAATCTCTATCTGGCCTATCATGAGGGGCATGGGGGATTTAACAGGAAGACATTTCAGAAAAAAAGATGGCTGCTTAATGTGGCCTCAAAGGTTCAGAAAAAGGCAAACACCTATAAAAGCCAGCTTGCCTCGTGTGAAGGGGAGTTTGTCAAAAAGGGTGGGTGTTGCCTGTGGCCTTTTTAAATAATGACGGCTTCGTAAAAAGTCAAATTTCGGACGGATTTGTAAAAAGCTCCAAGTCGAAGTCGAAGTCGAAGATCCCGTCCTTAGCGGGAGCGGGCTAATCCGGGGACCCACCCAACGGGTGGGGAGTCCAAGCGAAGCGCGGAGACATTTTCGTGTCACGAGGCGTACTTACAGTACGTCGCAGTGACAACGAAATGAAGCCCAACGCAGGAATTGGATTTTTTACGAATTCGTCATATTTGGATTTGAAAAATGCCATTAACCAAAATCAGCATTCTCGATAATCCTGTTCAGGAATACGCCTGGGGCTCTAAGACCTTCATACAGGACCTTATCGGATTATCAAAATCTACCGGAAAGCCAATGGCCGAACTCTGGATGGGAGCACATGCTAACGGTCCTTCGCGGGTATTTAAAGACGGGCAATGGGAACCTCTTCCTGAAGTCATTGACGAAAACCCCGAATTCGTGCTCGGAAAGAACGTCTCCAGCAGATATTCCAATAAATTGCCCTTTCTGTTTAAGGTTCTTGCTGCGGAAACCCCTCTATCCATACAGGTCCATCCGAATTTAATTCAGGCTAGGGAAGGATTTGCTCGAGATTCCTCCTCAGGAATTCCGTTGGACTCACCTGACCGCAACTACAGGGATGAAAACCATAAACCTGAAATACTATGTGCACTGACCCGTTTCAAGGCCCTTAGAGGCTTTCGAAAGATAGACGATATATTGATGCTTACAGAAAAGGTGAGGTCGCCGTTTCTTTCTGATGAACTGGATCGTTTCATTAAAAGTCCCGGTATCTCAGGGCTGGAACAGTTTTATACATCTCTCATGACGATGGAAGGGGAACAGCAGCGAAAGGCAGTAGAAAATGCGGCAGCCATTGCCCGTAAAATGGCAGATGAAGACCGGGCATTTCACTGGGTGGTAAAGCTAAATGAGCACTATCCTGGCGATATCGGCGTATTATCACCCCTTATCCTTAACCTTGTGGAGCTGGAGCCTGGAGAGGCGATTTATCTTTTGCCGGGGAAACCCCATGCCTATTTGCATGGAGCAGGAATGGAACTGATGGCAAGTTCCGACAATGTTATAAGGGGCGGCCTGACCCCGAAAAAGGTAGATGTGGCTGAGCTGTTGAAGATTATCAGGTTTGAGATAGACGATAATGTGCCAATAAAGCCGGTTATTGTCAGGGAGAATGAAAAGGCTTATCCATCACCTGCTGAAGAATTCCAGCTGTCTGAGATTTCATTAACTGAGGGCAGACACTTTACAAGCACTGAATCACGCAGCGTGGAGATATTGATATGCCTTAAAGGTGATGCTGATGTCACAGACCTGGGGAGCGCTGAATCCCTTAAAATTAAAAAGGGCACTTCCATTATTGTACCCTCGATCGTCTCACGCTACCGGATCGAGGGCAAATCTACCATTTATAAGGCTACGGTGCCGAAGAACCTTAATTAAAGTTTTTTATGACCCCTTCCCTGTATCCCTGCCTTTTTTTCTATTTTCCCGACTTCTTCTCTATCTTGGCCCATGAATCACGGAGAGCCACTGTCCGGTTGAACACAAGGGCGTCAGGAGATGAATCATGACTATCAGCACAGAAGTAACCCTGCCTCTCAAACTGGTATGTGGTGCCCGGGATGGCGTCCTTCAGTCCGGGTTCGAGTCGGCATGATTTCAGTATCTTCAATGAATCAGGGTTCAGATATGCCTTAAAGTCATCGGCCTTTTCATCATCAGTTTCCGGTTTCAACAGCAGATGATCATACAGGCGCACCTCGGCCTCAAGTGCCTGATCTGCCGAAACCCAGTGAAGCGTGGCCTTTACCTTGCGGCCGTCCGGGGCATCACCGCCCCTTGTTGCAGGGTCATATGTGCAGTGCAGTTCGATAACCTCACCTGTCTGCTCATTCTTGACCACATCGGTACATTTAATAAAATAGGCATATCTGAGACGCACCTCACGGCCGGGCGCAAGCCTGTAGAATTTCTTTGGCGGGTCTTCACGAAAGTCGTCCTTTTCTATGTACAGCACTCGCGAAAATGGGACTTTGCGCAATCCCATTTCCGGGTCCTCGGGGTTATTTATGGCATCAAGCTCCTCAACCTGCGCTTCAGGATAATTTTCAATTACCACCCGAAGGGGATTAAGCACAGCCATTGCTCGCATGGCTCTTTTATTTAAATCCTCCCTGAGAGTATGTTCAAGCAGTGCAATATCCACGGTGCTGTCGCGCTTTGCAACCCCTATAATATCACAGAACTTCCTGATCGCCTCGGGAGTGTAGCCCCGCCTCCGAAGGCCGGATATTGTCGGGAGTCGCGGATCATCCCATCCGCTGACAAATCCCTCTTCCACAAGTTCCAGCAGCTTTCGCTTGCTCATGATCGTATGGCTGAGGTTAAGACGTGCAAACTCTATCTGCTGAGGGTGACAGGGGGTATGCAGTTCATCGAGCACCCAGTCGTATAAAGGACGGTGGTCCTCAAATTCAAGGGTGCAGATTGAATGGGTGATTTCTTCAATAGCGTCCGAAATGCAATGGGTAAAATCATACATCGGATAGATGCACCACTTGTTGCCCGTCCTGTGGTGTTCCGCCCTCAGGATACGGTAAATTACAGGATCACGCATATTAAGGTTGGGAGACTTCATATCGATTTTTGCCCTGAGAACGCGTGAACCGTCTTCAAATTCGCCGGCCCTCATCCTTTTAAACAGATCAAGGTTTTCTTCTACGGATCTGTTACGGTAGGGGCTGTCCTTTCCCGGAGTTGTCAGAGTCCCACGGTATTCCCTGATTTCCTCAGCGCTCAGGTCACATACGTATGCCCTGCCATCCTTAATTAACTGCACTGCATATTCATAAAGCTTTTCGAAATAGTCAGATGCATAATACATTCGATCTTCCCAGTCAAAGCCAAGCCATCTGACATCGATTTTTATAGATTCAATATACTCAATATCTTCTTTGCTCGGATTCGTATCATCAAATCGAAGGTTGCAGAGCCCATCATTGTGTTCGTTCGCAATGCCGAAGTTGAGGCAGATGGATTTGGCATGCCCTATATGGAGGTATCCGTTTGGTTCAGGCGGGAACCTTGTATGAACCCTGCCTTCATTTTTGTTGTTTTTCAGGTCTTCTGAAATAATGTTACGTATAAAATCAGTACGGGTTGCTGTGTCATTTGTAGCCATTTTCAGTCCTCATCGAGATCCTTGAAAAAGCTTCATTTTGCCCAATCTCTTTGTTGCGCTCGGTTTTTAGTCAGCCAAAGGCTGATAAATCCTCTCGCGCCGTAATATTGAACGAAATTGTATCTTTTCGAAGGTCTTTGGTTATTAAGTGTAATATGTTGAAAATTAAGAATATTTGCTGGTCAATCTTAATGATTGTTTTTACTCCAATGCTACACTAAATGCAACAATTGTAGTTTTTTATGATCCACCACCAGGGCATTATCTGCACCGTATTTGTCAAAAGACAGGTTATGGGTTGTTGGTTATGGGTAAAAGGTTTTGCTTTTACCTCTTACCTGTTGCCTTATGCCTGATTTTTAAATCTATAGAATAATTTAATGCATAATTCATGCCTGAATCAGGTGCCTGATTTGGGTTCTCCTCCAGCCGGCCTTCCTTCCTTATCCCAGCCGCGTAACATGTAATAATCATCAATCATGAATGTCAGTTCATCCTCGGTGATTATATGTCCTGAGCTAATAGGTTCACGATGGAACCTTGAGGGAAGGGAGTCATCCTGACGGGTAAGCCCCTCTCTGATATTGAATCTCCTCACGTCATCAGAGATGGATGAAGCAATCCTTGACAGGAATTCCCTGTCTCCGGGAAGCCCTGTCAGGGCATTAATGATATCACCAAGCTGATCCCAGGGATAAAGGTCCCTGTAAAACCGGCATAAAATCAGGGAATCAAAGAGAGTAAGCCTGTCTTCAAAATCTATAAGCATCTGCGCCTTACCCTTAATCTCTGACGCATCAACAAGGCCTGATAATTCAGCCTTATAAAATGTTGTTCTCAGATGGCAGGCACCCCTGTCCGAGGTGGCATAACCCAAACCCATTCCTTTTAAAACTCTCGGGTCATAGCCTGCCGGTTCAAGTCCCTTTACATGGATTGCCAGATCCTCCAGGTCCCATTCCTTAGCAGCAGACCTGATTCCCCTTGCAAGGATATCGCCAATTCCCTGGCGGAAGGCGATCTGGTGAAGAAGTCCGGCAATGGCTTCGGCTTTTCCATAATCTATCTCGTAATCTATCCTTTTTCGTCTTGCCGCTTCTATGGTAAAGGCGCACAGGTTGCCGGCTGATATTGTATCCAGCCCGAGACGGTCGCATATGTCATTAAGATAGGCTATTTCATCGATGCTGCTGATGCAGCAAAGACCCCCAAAAGAAAATATGGTTTCATATTCCGGGCCTTCAATCCTGAGCCCTGCATGTCTGCCGGATTTTACAGTGCTCAGCCTGCCGCAGGCGAGAAGACACTTAAGGCATGAATGGGGCGTTACCTCGAAGCTTTTGTGCAGTGTATCGGCGCTGATCTCGGTCCAGTTTTCAAAGGACCCTTCTGACCAGTACCGGGTTGGAAATGCCTCTGCCTGGTTTATAGCACGAACCATTCCTGTAGTCCCTACTGCCCTGTAATTCTGAACCGCAGTATTGTCCTTTGCATCTTTTGAAAGATTCCGGGAAATTTCCCTTACGGCAGCGCCGTCATATACATCTCTTGTGCGGTTACCCGTAAAAAGTATCGCCTTTAATCCCTTCGAACCCATTACAGCGCCGGTGCCCGTGCGTCCTGCCGAACGCCAGTAATCATTTTCAATAACAGCGAAACTTACCATATTTTCGCCGGCCGGCCCTATGACAACGGCCCCTGTCTTCCAGCCTTTTTGTTTTTTCCCGAATCTTTCAACAACCGTGTCTTCAGTTCTATATGTATCCATTCCCCGAAGTTCTTCGGCATCATGAAATGACACCTGGTTCGGAGTAATGACAAGTACTCTCAATTTACTGCTTTTGCCCTTTATCAGGATGGCGTCATAGCCGGTGGAACTGACAGCCTCCGGGACACGGCCTCCAGAATAGGATTCCGAATAAAAACCGGTCTGGGGAGATTTTGTAAAAACCCCATACCTGCTTGACCCCCAGATAGTGCTGCCGGTAACAGGACCGGTGGCAAAGATCAGGAAGTTTTCAGGATCAAAAGGATCAATGCCAGCAGGGTTGAAGTGAAGCAGCAGGCGGGTTGCGAGGCCTTTCCCACCAATGCAGTTCTCAAAAAAATCATCAGGGAAGTCCCTTGCCTCTACGTCTTCGGTACTGATATCAATTATGAGTATGCGATTGAATAAGCCTTTCATGGTTTTCAATATCCGCTAAAATAAAACTGCTGGATTAAAAATCTTAACTGGGTTAAAGTTAATCAAATACTATCATTTATATCTGAAAGCTTGTCAAATCAATCTTACATCCTGAAGCAGCAAAACTCAACAACTTGTCGAAAAGGAAATAAGCCATGAAGCGAAGTTTTATTTTTCCTGTATTTTTTATGCCTTTTAATGGCATCGACGACCGTATGTCAGGCCAGGAAATCAGACGTCAATACCGGCGAGAAAAATGAGCTTTAATTTATTGGTGTAACACATGGCGGTGATGATGTCCCTCCCGGCCGGCAGATTGTGATAAATTTAACAGGCCTATGTTACAGTTTGAGCGCATGGAGCGATCTGACGAATAGATACTGGTCAAAATCAATCCATCCCTTTGCTGTAGGCGATTTCTAATTTTATGTCTCCTCAGGGCAAAAAATATACTGATGAAACCAGTGGTGTTTCATTGGCTGTAAATAACGAAAAGGCAGTTAAGATATCATGCATAAAGGCAGGAAAGGGTATCTTATTCTTTTGAAAGGCCTGCGTGATCGAGAGGTGAAACGCATATCAAAAACGGTTTTTTCGAAAGAGGTTGCTTCTATTCTAATCACGCTTGGCGTGAATAGAAATCCTAAATGATAAAATGGTTTTATAATCGATCAACCAAATTGACGAAACAGATGAGATAGAATAGAAAGATCAGAAGATAAAATATGAAGGAGAATATTTATGAGATTGCACCATATAGGAGTTGTTGTTAAAGATATATCGCAAAGCATAAAAACCTATGAAAAAATTCTTGGGCTCGATATTATTGCAGAACCTGAAGAGGATCCCATTCAAAAGGTCAAGGCAGTATTCCTTGATATGGGCTGGGGTGAGGGAATTACCCTTGAACTGCTTGAACCAACAGCCCAGGATTCTCCTGTCATGAAAAGCCTGGGCCGAGGCGGAGGACTTCATCACATCTGCTTTGAGGTGGATGATATTGATGAGGAGATAAAAAGGGTTAAGGAGAAAGGAGGTACGGTGGTATGTGAGCCGGTTCCTGCCTGCGGTTTTGATAATCGCAGAATCGCCTTTGTTTTTCCTGTGGACAATATCCTGGTTGAATTTGTTGAGAGGGAAAAGGCAAAATGAAGGTATCAAAAGTAAGGGAAAATATTTGTGTAAGATTCAGCAAAGGAACAATATAATGAAAAGATTATTCTACCTTATCATTGGTCTGAGTCTTTTGATATCAGGCTGTTCAACACAAAAGGACATAGTCTTCCAGACATCAACGATAGATGCTTTATTGGCTGGTGTTTACGATGGCGATATATCCTGCCGGCATCTGGTGCGACATGGCGATTTTGGAATAGGGACCTTTGACGGTCTTGATGGAGAAATGGTCCTGCTTGATGGTATCGTTTATCAGATTAGGGCAGACGGAAAAGTATATGTTCCTTGCCCTTCAGTTAAAACGCCGTTTGCCACGGCATGCTTTTTCAAGCCGGAAAAGACACTTTTTATTGATAGAATCACGGATTATGAAGGGATTGAGAGGCTTATAGACCGGACTGCTCCCAACCAGAACCTTTTCTGTGCCATAAGGATTACGGGGCATTTCAAGTCTATGAGGACACGAAGTGTCCCGGGTCAGAAGAAACCATATCCGCCGCTCAAGGAAGTTACAAGTAATCAGCCCGAATTTTTTATGAATAACGTGCAGGGAACAATAGTCGGATTCAGGTGTCCTCCCTATGTCAAAGGTGTCAATGTCGCCGGATATCACCTGCATTTTATCAGCAGTGATCGAAATCGAGGTGGACATATTCTAAGTTTCGAGATTTCTGAGGGCAAATGTGAGCTTGAAGTCCTTAACCATTTTTTCCTCAGGCTCCCTGAGGATGTTAAAGACTTTGCCGGAACGGATCTTTCAAAGGATAGGAGCAAAGAACTGAAAGAAGTGGAAAAACCGAAATGATGTCCTGACCAACCGAAGCCAAAATGAACTACCCCACCGCATAGCAGTGGGGTATCTTAAGAAGCATTGAACGCCCCAATGGGCGGGGGAGTCAAGCCCTCGTCCGCCTTTTACCAGCCTCTGGATGGTTTACCAGTCTTTTACCAGCCTTTTACCAGCCTTTGGCTGGTTGGCTGGTTGGCTGGTTGGCTGGTTGGCTGGCTGGCTGGCTGGCGGATTGAAAAAATTGTAGTCAAGAAAGGTTAATTTTGCCAGTATCTCGTGAACAAAATATTGGCGTATTATTCGCCATTGCAGCTTACGGGTTCTGGGGGCTTGTCCCCTTTTATTTCAAGGCAGTGGGTCATGTTTCAGCGCTGGAAATTTTGAGCCATCGGATTATCTGGTCTGTTCCAATGACCGTAATACTGATTATCCTGGCAAGGGACTGGGCCAAGCTCATGGAATCACTTGCTTCTCCTGGAGTATTAAGGACCCTTTTCATAACAGCTCTTCTTGTTGCCTCAAACTGGCTTATTTTTATTTATGCAGTCAATACAGGCAGGGTTTTACAGGCAAGTCTCGGTTATTATATATGTCCGCTGGTCAACGTTTTATTGGGAGTTATTTTCCTTAAAGAAAGACTCCGTCCTTTTCAAATATTATCAGTGCTCTTTGCGGCAGCGGGAACAGCAATTTTGACTATTCACTATGGCAAGTTTCCCTGGATAGCTCTTTTTCTGGCGTTTAGTTTCAGTATATACGGATTACTTAGAAAGACGATTCGAATCGAATCTGTCAACGGTCTTTTCGTTGAGACCACCCTTATTTTTCCCTTTGCAGCAGGCTACATTATTTATCTGGGGATACGAGGCGGTTTATGCTTCGGCGTCATTGACTATAGAACCACTTTGCTCCTTGTCCTGGCGGGTGCTGTTACCACATTTCCACTTGTCTGGTTCACAAGCGCAGCAAGGCGGCTTCAATATAAGACCATGGGTCTTCTGCAGTACATTGCACCCAGTCTTATGTTCCTTCTGGCCGTATTCAGATACGGAGAACCATTCACCGCAATAAATTTAATGACATTTGGCTGTATATGGACTGGTCTTGTAATCTATGTGTTTGATACTCTACTGCTCCAGCGTGAACAGTATGTATAGACGCTCAATCCGCCAGTCAGCCAACCAGCCAACCAGCCAAAGGCTGGTAAAAGGCTGGTAAAAGGCTGGTAAAAGGCTGGTAAACCATCCAGAGGCTGGTAAAAGGCGGACGAGGGCTTGACTCCCCGCCCATTGGGGCGTTCAATGCTTTTTGGAGATAGCCCACTGCTTGCGGCGGGGTAGTTCAATAAGCAGATCAGGATATTAGTTTTGAAGTAAAAACTTTATAGAGAAGCATTGGTCCTGGATATGCTGTTAAGGAGTTTTTATACGGGACATGAATTCCCCGGTTTCGGTATTTATCTGGATGAAGTCTCCTGTGGACAGGTATTCCGGTACCTGGACATTATGTCCGTTTGAAAGCCTGGCTGTTTTGTTGCGATTGGTGACGGTTGCGCCTTTTACAACCGGGGCGGTCTCGATGATTTCAAGCTCAACGGAGACGGGAAGTTCAATGGCCATGATCTGGCCGTCAATTATCAGGGCCGTGATTCCCTCCAGCCCCTCGACAAGCCATTGAACCTGGCCTTCCATGCTTTCGGAGGAAAGGGCATACTGTTCGTAGTTCTCCAGGTCCATGAACGTGTAAATTTCCTGTTCTCTGAAGATATAACTTACATGCCGTCTCACCATTTCTATTTCTTCAAGAAAATCATTTCCTTTGAAGGTCTGATCAATCTTCTGACCGGAAGGGATTCCTGAAAAACGAATCTTATAAAGGGTATTTGCCCCTCTGGCGGAGGGTGTCTGGACCTCGATTTTTTTCACCTGATACGCAGATCCATTAATCTGTATGATATTGCCTTTTTTCAGATTGCAGGCCTTTGGCATAATGAAACTCCTTGCATAACTTTAAAATAATTATTCCTATTCTCATTTATCCAATAATTGTGAATTGCTGTATATAAAGAACAATCATGCTGAATGTCAAACAATATATTGAGAGACTTGCATAACATAAGGAATAGTATTAATCTAGGTTTGATGGTCTCGAAAAAAGTCAAAAATGCTCTTTTCCCGTCATTCTGATCCCGTATCAAGTGCGGGATAAACTCAATTTGGAATCCGATATGGCTTTTTGAGTAGTTATTCAGCATCTGGACTCCGGTTTTCACCGGAGTGAAGACTTTTTTGAGTGCATCAGGTTTATGAAGAAAAGGAGTAGCATTATTTTCAACATTTTTTAAAGAAAGGAGGAAAATCATGTTTATGCAATTGCGAAGAAAAAGCTGTTTTTTTATGATCCTCATTGCCATTTTTGCAGTTTCCCTCATAATGCTTACGGATGATTCTTTTGCACGTCATCCTAAACACAGGAGAATTGCAGTTCCTCCCAGGATTGCTCGTCCGGGTCATGTTGTTCCCAGACTTCCCCCAGGGCACAGGAGAGTATGGCACAATAGAAATGCATATTTTTATCATAGAGGTATTTTTTACAGGCCAGCGCCATCCGGATTTGTTGCTGTAAGACCGCCTATAGGGGCTGTTGTGGTAAACCTGCCTGTCGGCTTCAGGAGATTATGGGTTGGAGGTGTCGGTTTTTATGTCTATGGAGATGTCTTCTACAGGAGGGCTCCAGGGGGGTATGCAGTTGTGGAAACTCCTCCAGATGTGATTGTTGAAGAAGAATCTTCAGGTCTGGTCCAACCGGCTGATGCTGCAACAGGAAAAGTTACGGTTGCTGCATCTGTCCTGAATGTAAGGTCAGGACCCAGCCTGATGCATCCGACTATATATCAGATCCATGAAGGTTATATCCTTGAGATCCATGGGAAATCGGATGGCTGGTTATATGTTTTATTGCCGAATGGGGAATACGGATGGGTAATGAAGGAATTTACGACCCTGGTAGAACCTCCTGCAAGCGGATAATGCTGATTGAAAAAAGGTTTTATTTTAAAACTTTTAAATTTTTAATGTGTTCATGGTGAAGTTAAAAAGTTCTGTATCTCTTATGAAACCTTGGTTAGTCAGCAGGTATCCTCTCTATCGTGATTAAATAAAAAAAGGAGATAAGAAAATGAGACTGAACGTAAAGGCTTTTGCTCTCACTTGTGGATTGCTTTGGGGGGTCGCACTTTTTCTGCTTACGTGGTGGATAATTGCCTTTGATGGAGCTACCGGTGAGGTTACAATCATTGGCCGGCTTTACCGCGGCTACTGCATAAGCCCCTTAGGAAGCATTATAGGTTTTATATGGGCTTTTGTGGATGGCTTGATTGGAGGCGCATTATTTGCCTGGCTTTACAATCTCATTTACATGCGGATTTCAACAGAAGAAAGAGTATAGTAAGAAAATTCAGCATGGTATCAGTCCGGAAAAAGAAAATCAGGGCTGGCGTTAAGCTGAAAATTTGATATGGAAAGTCCAGATGAACCATAAAAGAAAAGTTACTGTTGTAGTTGAAAATACAGCCGGCGAAAATGGTATAATTCCAGAGCATGGTATATGCTTCTGGATAGAGACCGGGGATAGCTATGTAATTTTTGATACAGGTCAGGGCGGTGTCTTGTTGAATAACGCATCGGTTATGGGGATTCCTCTTGAAAAGGTCGGACATATTGTTTTGAGTCACGGGCATTATGATCACACAGGCGGATTGAGGGCAGTCCTGCCTGTATCCAGCAATCCTAAGCTTTATGCTCACCCTTCTGCATTCCAGCCAAAGTTTGCATGCAATTTGTATGGACAGAGTAATTTCATAGGTATGCCGTACACCTGCAGGGAAGCAGTCCAGGGGTTTGTAAGTGAAGTGATTTATACAGAAAGGCCCGCGCAAATAACTGAAGGCATTTTTGTTACCGGTGAAATTCCGCGGGTAACAGAGTTTGAAGATACTGGCGGGCCTTTTTTCCTGGATGATGGATGCACTGCACCCGATCCGTTTCCTGATGATCAGGCCCTGTTTTTTGAGACTTCGAGAGGAACCGTTGTTCTTGTCGGTTGTGCCCATGCGGGTGTTATAAATACACTGCTATATATAAAGCAGCTTACCGGCGATAAGCCAATTCATGCGGTATTAGGGGGGATGCATCTTTTATCCGCTTCGCGTGTGAGGATGGAGCACACGATTGAATTTCTGAACCGCCTGGATCCGGATATTCTGTGCCCCGGGCACTGTACCGGCAATGGCGCAATGGCAAAATTGCGGGAGGCCTTTCCTCGGAAGTTTATTCCCTGCAATGCGGGTAGATCCTTTGAATTCGGTTGAGACAAGGGAGAGTAATTTTCAGGTATGAATTCCTTTCATTGAAACTGGGTAAAAATTAATGAGCTATATTAAAGAAATTCGGAAGCTTGTAGGCTCAACCAGAGTATTTGTTCCTGGTGTACGGGCAATTATTATTGAGGGCGACGGAAATATACTACTTCAGCATAGAAAGGACAATTCCTTGTGGGGATTGCCAGGTGGTTCTGTTGAGTTGGATGAAACTGCTTTTGAGGCGATAAAAAGGGAGGTGAAAGAAGAGACCTCACTTGAAGTTCTCGAAGCTGAACCTATGGGGCTTTACTGCGGTCCCAGTCAAAAATTTTCTTATCCGGGCGGCGATATGGTGCAATGCTTTGCAATTGCCTTTATTGTTCGCAAATGGAAAGGCCAGCCGAATGCGGATGGTGTTGAAGGCTCGATGGTGCGTTTTTTTTCAACGTCAGAACTGCCTGAAAACATTGTGCCTATTCACATACAGACACTTGAAGACTACAAAGCATATAAAGGAGATTTTCTATTGTCGGGATAGCTTAATCATAAAGATAGAAAAGAAAAAATGAATATTTAGATTGATCAAGAGAATTCTGAAGAGGAATTACAGGGATAACATGGTTTACTCAAATAGCTGAGAATTTATAATAATCAGAGATTTACCTGATTCTTACGGTTTCTGACAAATGTTCCCAGGGTCCAGAGATCAAAGGTTATAAGAATGAAAAACCTGGAACTCTGAACCCTTGAACGGCAGAAATAACACCAGCTATTATGACTCAGAAGATTTAGATTCAAGCTCCTCGATGCGTTTTTGTATGGCATCAAGTTCATCCTTTACGGCATCAGCTTCATTCCTGAGCATATTGGCCTCTTCTTCAGGGTTTATGCTATTGGGAGTTGAGTAAGTGCCATTAAAGCCTGGTCCATACCATGCTCCTGCCGGAGCATAAGCATTCTGCCAGCCAAAGCCTCTCCCATAGCCGCGACCCCAGCCAAAACCAGGGCCATAGCCTCCCCTGAAGCCACGGCCTCTTCCGAACCCCCGTCCGTAACGCGGGCCCCCATAGCCGGCGCCCCATGCTGGGCCCGGACCATAAGCAGCTCCGTAAGGATTGCAGTAACCTCTGGCTCCTCCGGTCATAGGGCCCATTCCTCCAGGGCCTGTTCCATCAAATCCTGGCATGTCTAAACACCTCCTTTATAGTAAAATCAATAGCCCCGCCCATGGCGGTGCCTTCCTCTCCCTCTGGGCGGCATATCAAAATTGCCTCCCTCGATTCTAAGGATTTTTCCCATAACCAGGGCATCAGCAACAATTGCCCTTGCCTCAGCCAGGATCCTTCCAAAGGTTTGTCGTGAGATATTCATCATCCTGGCTGATGTCTCCTGTTCCAGTCCCTGATAATCATTCAGCCTGATAGCTTCGAGACCCTCTATGGGCAGGATGACCTCCTGCCTGCCCCATGGTGGCACTCCGCTCGGAAAAAAGGCATCAACAATGGGGCGTCCCTGAACAAATCTGAGTTTTCTGGGTCTGGGCATTTTCACCTCCAATTATGAGCTTATGCTCATAATATAAACCTTTGTAGCAAAATGTCAAGTGCTTTTATTGAGCATAAGCTCATAATTTGCTTTGGGATAACCATTCATTTATCCTAATCAATGATATGGCGTATATGCTCATAAGACAGCAGAAAAATGTTAAAAGAAGTGGAATGGTATTATCCTTTGATGGTTAAATGGATGTCGAAACCAGGTCAGGCCTTTTGTATAGTAAACTTTTTAATGATGATACGGAGGAAAAGAGGCCTTCTTAATGGGATCGGGCAAGATAAAAAGGTGGGCAAAGCTCGAATATAATTAAAGATTTATAATTTCCCTGACAGGTGATAGAGCAAGGCGTCCTTTATTTCATTAAAATGATTTTCATCATATATCTTCTGCCCATCCAAATCCCGTACATAAAACACATCTGCAATCTGATCCCCCTTGACCCCGATCTTTGCGATCCGTATGTCCAACTGAAGATCAAAAAGCGTCCGTGTTATCAGATAGAGCAAACCAATCCTGTCAGATGCAAATACTTCTACCAGAGTAAAAAAATCAGAAGATCTGTTATCAATCCTGACCTCCGGAGGACGAGCCGGAGTTTTTCTCTCAGACAGGATGGAAGGGTATGCCTTCAGGCTCATGCGGTAAGATAATGAAAGTCTGCCACTGAATATGTTTTTTAGTTGAGAGATTATTTTCTCCCAGGTCTCGCTGGGATGGATAGAATCAAGGGGCTTGGTTACCGAAAATATATCAACTGCAGTTCCATTCCTCCAGGTATAAATGTTTGCAGACAGAATATTTATGTTATTTAAGGCCAGCACCCCCGCAATATCAGAAAAAAGGCCGGGCCTGTCTTTTCCGATGAATGTTATCTTCCAGAATCCGTCGTATCTATCCTCCCTGACATCCAGGATAAAAGCAGTTGACTTTTGGACCACAGCTTCTTTTTCAAAGCTTAGTACCATCTCCATGTTTCGCAGGATATCTGCCGGTGGCGTGTTAAGTTTATATCTTGGAGACATGGCATCGAACAGCCTGTCAAAGTCGGGTTGATCTATGTCCCCGGATATCCTGCGCTTGAGCGTTGATCTTAATTTCATGACCTTTTTGGATGAGCCTGGCGTTGCCAGCTCATCACCTTCAAGGATATGCAGCACCTTGAAGAATAATTCCTGCACCAGATTTTCCGTCCATTCGTTCCATGCCCTTGGTCCCGTAGCCTTTGAATCTGCCCATGTGAGCAGGTATAATGCCTTTAATCTCTCTATGTCGCCTATCAAACGGGCAGTATCAATGATTACTTTTTCGTCATTAAGATCTCTTCGAGTAGCTGTTTCGGCCAGCAGAAGGTGATGGTTTATAAGAAATGATATTTCCTCGGCCCATTTTTCAGGATATCCTATTCTTTTGAGTATATTGCGGCAGATTTGGGATCCTCTGCGTGCATGTCCCTTGCCGGTTTTGCCTATATCATGGAACAGGCCGGCCAGAAAAAGGTGTTCATGATTTTTAATGTCAACGAATATATCAAAAAGGAGCAGATCTTTTTGCCTTGAAAGACTTTTCAGGTTGGCAACTGTTTCAAGTACATGTCTGCCAACAGGAAATATATGATAGGCGTCAAATTGCACACGGTCTCTTATCATTCCGAACTCCGGGATAAAGGCATCAAGAAGTCCTGTCTCAAACATCTGGTCAAGCGTTTCGACAGTGTTGCGCCCGTTAATGATCTTTAGAAAACAACTGACAGTCCGTTCAGAACTTCTGAAAGGATCGTCGACAAGATTGAGAAATTCTTTTATCTGTCTTCTTGCCTCCAGGGAAAGAGGAAGACCCAACCTGCAGCTCTGTTCAAAGATATCCATAATTATCGGAGGATCAGTATTTATGACTTCACTCGAAATGAAACCTATCTCATTATCGGACACAAGGATCTCTTTAGAGATGTCTTCAGGGATAATACTTACTTTCATATTCCGTTTAGGCAAATGAAGAGCCAGGAAGGAGCGGTGAATGTTTTTTACAGATTCCATTGCGGAATGGAGCGTGCTTAAAAATTGCTCAACTGCCGGAAATTTTGGCAGATTTTTATATCCAAGACGGTTGGCTATCTTTTCCTGGTATTCAAAATTCAGACGATCATTTTTCCTGCCGGAAAGCTGATGAAGATGGTTGCGAACGAGAAGGATAAATTTTACAGAATCCTGCAGATCATTTAGCTCATTATCAGAAAGCCTGCCGAGATCCTTAAGATCTTCTGGTTCTCTAACATTTAAAAAGGCCTTGGCCATCCACATTATGTGATGGTATTCCCTTAAACCTCCAATGCCTTCTTTCAGGTTAGGTTCGAGGAGATGACTTGCATCTCCAAATGTGTTCATCCTGATATCATTACGTTCATAAATCCATTTGACATATGACGATGCGCTTTTTTTTATTACCTTTTTCTGTAATCCTTCTATAAGTCTTAGATAGAGTTGTGAGGCTCCGCAGATAAAGCGTATATCAATAAGGGAAGTCAATACCTCAAAGTCATCTTTTGATAGTGACAGACAGTCTTTTACAGTGCGTACGCCATAGCCAAGATCCATACCGAGATCCCAGAGTGGGTAAAACAATTCCTCAGCAAGTTCCTTTGCCTGAGGGGGTATCCCTTTGTTAAAGAGGATCAGAATATCTATATCCGAATGAAGACATAGTTCCTTGCGCCCGTAACCGCCTACTGCAACCAACGCAAAAAGAGTACCTTTTTTGAACAGTGATTGCCCCGTCCTGCTTTCTTCTATTGTCATGCGGAAATAATAATCCATTATTTCCGAGTAAGCCTGATGGAAGGACTCTTTAATCCTACTCTCAAGAAAATCAGATACCAGTGTTTCCTTTGATTGCCTGAAATTCCGCAAAGCAAAATTTAAACGCTCATCTGGAAACGATGGATTTCTTATACTACTTATGTCTGCTTGAATCGATGCGTTATCCATTACACTATTGTTTGTCCTTATTAAGGGTTAAAATCAGATTGCATCTTCACCTTTTTCACCTGTTCTGATACGTATCACTTCTTCTACCGGCATGATAAAGATCTTGCCATCCCCGATTTGTCCCGTTAATGCCTTTTCCCTGATCACATTAACCGCTTCAGGTACAAGTCTGGCGTCCATAACAATCTCTATCTTTATCTTGGGTACGAACGCCACCTGATATTCAGCGCCTCTATATATTTCCTTATGGCCGCGCTGACGCCCAAAGCCCTTAACCTCGCTTACAGTAAGGCCTTTGACTCCGATTGAAGAAAGACCTTCCTTAACATCATCGAGTTTAAACGGCTTAATTATAGCTTCAATTTTTCTCATGTTATAATCTCCTTATGTTTTTATAATTTTCAGATAGGTTTCAGGTGTTCTTATAAATTATAAATTGTATCCTGTTTCGTTATGCATTGTTAAATCCAGTCCTCTTTCTTCGTCTTCTTCCGAAACCCTTAATCCAATTATCTTATCAATGGCTTTTAAGATGATTAAAGTCATTAGGAAAGCAAAGATCATAGTTGCGGCAATGGAAATAAACTGAGTAAGGAGTAGACCTGGATTGCCGAAAAAAAGACCATTAGATCCTGCCGGGTTAATAGATTCGCTTGCAAAGAGCCCGGTTGCAAGGGCTCCCCAAGTCCCTCCGACGCCATGAATTCCAACTACATCCAGAGAGTCGTCATATCCGAGCCTGGATTTTAACATTATTCCCCCATAACAAAACATGCCGGCAAGGCCACCAATAATTATCGCGGACATTGGACCAACAAAACCGGAGGCCGGAGTTATGGCCACCAGACCTGCAACAGCGCCGCTGGCAGCTCCAAGGGTGGTTGGTTTTCCTCTGTGTATTCCTTCCATAAATATCCAGGAAAGGGTAGCAGCAGCAGATGCAACATGAGTTACGACAAAGGCGTTTGCGGCCAGCCCGTTTGCCGCGAGTGCACTTCCGGCGTTGAAACCGAACCATCCGAACCAGAGGAGTGCTGCCCCCGTTATTGTCATGGGAATATTGTGTGGGATATAGGCTGTATTTCCAAAGCCCTTTCTTTTTCCGATAATTATTGCGGCAGCAAGGGCCGATATTCCCGAACTTATATGGACAACCGTACCGCCTGCAAAGTCCAGCGCACCCATCTTTGCCATCCATCCTCCTATTCCCCATACCCAGTGACAGAGTGGATTATATACAATCGTAGCCCAGAGTAGGATAAAAATCAAAAAGGCGCTGAATTTCATGCGTTCAGCGAAGGCGCCAGTAATGAGAGCAGGGGTAATTACAGCAAACATGCATTGGAAGATCATAAAGGCAAGGTGAGGCACGGTTGTCCCGTAATCTGAACTCGGTTCCATACCGACGCCATTAAGAAACACCCAGTCAAATCCTCCGATTATTCCCCCATGATCGGGGCCGAAAGACATTGAATAACCCCAGATCACCCATTCGACGGTAATGATTCCGAGGATAATAAAACTCTGCATTATTGTAGCAAGTACGTTCTTGTTTCGTACCATGCCTCCATAAAAAAGGGCCAAACCTGGAGTCATTAACATGACTAAAGCTGCTGACATTACTATAAAAACTGTATCTCCGGTATTCATTTTCTGATCTCCTGTTTTCTATTAATCGGATTTATCCAAAACCGTTTTAATGGGATTTGCATCTACGGTGTATTGACATATAGATAGTCAGCAATGTTTATGCCATTTAATGATGAGACTTAAATGACAAATAAAATCATTATGATGGCAGCTTTAAGCATTTAATCAAATGTGATTAAATAACAATAATGTAGTTTGCTTATAAGAAAAAAACAATTTCGTATTATTGTTGCATTTTTCCGGAGGATATTTCAGGATAATTCCGATGGAATATCGGTTTCACAGTTATCCCAAAATCCATTAATGGCTGGCAGTTAAGATAAACATATTGAAAAGACAGTTGATTCGGGCACACAAAAGCTGATATTATTTGCTGTGCTTAGAGGATTAGCAATTATTTCATTCAGTTCAAATACTATTGAAGGTATCCAGGGAGGTTTGATTTTTTTCTGGATGATTTTTTCTTATATCATGTGGTTCAAAACTGGCAGCGTTACCCCGCTGCAGAAAGCCCCCAGCTCCCGCTGGGGGATTGATGCTTTCTGCCAGTCGCGGGATGTCGCGTTTTAGAATGAAGCCTCCGGTTCCTGCCGGAGGGGTTCCACTGGATTTTAATTCAGTCTTGCTTTTTTTCAGTGAAGGATGAGAAAGGTCACAATGTTTGAAGACATTTTTTTATATTTTCTGTTATCTTGCCTGTTGATTCAGGGTTTTCAGCTAACTTTATAATCTTTTCTTCGCTATAATTATCAACGACATTGATCTGCTCTTCTAAATCCATTCCCTGTTTTCATTTATCCTTACTGATAATACCCATGTCTCTCTTATTAATAAGGTGCGGAGAGCCTGCCAAAAACATGTTAATGCCCGGTTAATTCCGTTCAGATCTCTTTAGCTCCATGATTACGAGGTTATTACTATCGGGGCATTGTACCTCTATAGTATCGCCTTCCCACCACGGCATTTTTCCTCCAAACTGGAATGTTGATAAAGTGGGGAAAATGTCATGATAAAAGAACCCGCATAATCCAGCCGTGTTATGACAGCTTATATCAAAAGAATCTCCCTCCTTATGGCCGGCGCTGCATTCACCCTTTATACTTATAATCCTTCCAATAACTTTTTTTCCTATTCCCGGGTCGTTGGCCATTTTTTAACCTCCTTTTATAGAAATGGTGTAATACTATTAGAATATTTACTCAGAATTCTATTACTGTAAGCTATAGAGAATATAATATTTATTTGCTATTTGAAAGATTAAAAATGACTTTTGATAGCTATTCAGGATTAGAATACTGCATTTTGCTCATCACAAACATCGGCAGCGAGACTTTAATTTTCAGACTTATATCATTAACTGCCTGTCCAAAGTTTCTTTATCAATGAGCTCCTGATTTTAAAATATTCAAATTAATTAATGTTTGACAGGGGTTATTATTTGCTCGTCATAAATATTTTGAATATGTATATTACGAATATTGAGAAAAATGATAAATTTCAGAGATAGTCTTGGAAATACGATTTTCATAAGGTGGAAGCTTAATTTATTATATCTGGCAGCGGCGGATTTAGAACTATGAACAGAGATTCAGGCAGTGTTTTATTTCGCTCACAAATGGGACAACTCCTTTTCCTGACATCAATCTTTTTTCTGAATTTTATTTCCAGGATCATTTTTTCGCCTTTGATGCCTGCAATAGAGAAAGAAATAGGCATTAGCCATGTTGATGCCGGCTCGCTTTTCCTGGTAATCTCAATCGGATATTTTGTTGCTCTACTTGGGTCAGGATTTGTCTCTTCCATTCTAACCCATAAGAAAACCATTATCATTTCCGCTATGATTCTTGGTTTGTCACTTCTGGAGATTTCTTTATGTGATAATCTGTGGGGTATTCGTCTGGGTCTTCTGTGTCTGGGAATGGGTGCAGGCCTTTATCTGCCATCCGGTATTGCAACGCTGACTTCCATTATAAGCAGCAAACACTGGGGTAAGGCTATTGCAGTGCATGAACTTGCCCCTAACCTGAGTTTTGTCCTTGCGCCTCTTATTGCAGAAGCATTTCTTGCATGCTGCTCATGGAGGTTTGCACTCCGTTTCATAGGTATATTGTCAATTCTATTAAGTATAGCTTTCGCCCGCTGGGGAAAAGGTGAAAAGCTCCGCGGTCAACCTCCGGGTTTCCGGTCCTTCAGGACACTGTTCATGATACCATCGTTCTGGTTTATGATGCTTCTTTTCAGCCTTGGAATTTCCGGAACATTGGGGATCTATACCATGTTGCCTCTTTACCTGATTTCAGAGCATGGCATTGATCGTAACTGGGCTAATACATTGCTGGCGCTCTCAAGAATTTCAGGGCTCTGGATGGCCTTTTTATCAGGATGGTCTGCTGATCGTCTGGGGCCCAAACGGACTATCGGTGCAGTACTTCTGCTTACAGGGATCATGACTCTTCTTTTGGGGATTGCATCCAGTTCATCCATAGTAGTTCTTGTGTTTCTTCAGCCTGTAATTGCCGTGTGTTTTTTCCCTCCGGCCTTTGCCCTTCTTTCATTGATTGGGCCGCTAGAAACAAGAAATGTTGCTGTTTCTCTGACAGTGCCTGCTGCTTTTTTGTTTGGCGGAGGTATTATCCCTATTATAATAGGAATTATGGGAGACTCAGGGGCTTTTTCTCTGGGTGTATCCATTGTCGGCGGGCTTATCCTTGCAGGCTTTTTCCTGTCTTTCTTACTCAAATACAATGAACAGGAAAAAAGCCTTGTCAGTGATTAAATAGTGTTCTGTTGATGGGGTTTGAAAAAAGAATAGTAAATAGTATATGATGAAACTGTTAATAATACGGATATCCCTCTGGCAATTCCATGTCTGAGACCTCTATAATTTGCCAGTACGAGGAGCATAGCGACGAGAAATTTTAATGTTTCAATTGTGTTAAGATTTTTCTCTGCGGTATAATTGATAAGTCGTGATAGTTCTATGAAGGTCTCTGTATGAATAGCGTTTGCGGTATCAACAGGTTGTTTTAAATGGAAGAAGAACTTAATACTGAAACCTTAAAACCAGATCCAGGTATAGAAGATGGAACTAATGAAATAAAACGCGTTACATGGATAGGCCTGATAATTAACCTGCTATTGGCTGCCCTGAAATTTGTTGTGGGTTTATCAGGAAGAAGTCAGGCTGTAATAGCCGATGCATTTCACAGCCTATCAGATATATCTACTGATCTGGTTGTGCTCTTTGGAGTCAATTACTGGTCTGCTCCGCCCGATGAAAATCATCCTTATGGTCACCGGAAAATAGAGGCTCTTATTACACTTACTATCGGAGTAGTTCTGGTTGTAGTTGCTGTCGGAATAGGGTTCAGGGCATTGACAACGATATATGAAGGCCACCTCGGGCAGCCAGGCTGGATTGCGATAACAGGACCACTGGTTTCAATTGTTCTAAAAGAAATATTATATCATTTGACAGTGAAAGCAGGAGGACGTGTCAAATCATCTGCACTGATTGCCAATGCCTGGCATCACAGGTCTGACGCCTTAAGCTCTCTCCCTGCCTTGATTGCAGTTGCCGTATCGACATGGAATCCTGAGTGGGCGTTTATTGACCATATTGGAGCTATGATCGTATCTCTTTTTATCCTTAAGGTTTCCTGGGATATCATTAAACCATCATTATCAGAGCTTGTTGACTGCGGGGCAACAAATAGAGAGCATGGGCAGATTAAGCAGATATCTATCGATGAAAAAGGTGTGAAAGGAGTTCATGCAATACGCACGCGAAAGTGTGGCGAATATCTCTTTGTTGATCTCCATATCCTCGTTGATGCTGATATGTCTGTAAAGGACGGGCATCTGATTTCCGAGAATGTCAAACATGCGCTTTTAAGAAAAGGGCCGGCAGTTCTGGATGTAGTAGTCCATCTGGAGCCGGAAGAATGATAATCTATTCAGTCAGGGCAACTGATTAGGTATTAAACCCTTGAAAAATATAGGCCCTCACACCTGCCAGTGCCAGGCAGGTAAAGGTGAGGGCTCTATTATCGTTTAGTTTTATTTTTTGTGTTCTATCCTCTGCCCCGGCCGCCGCCGCCATAGCCGCTTCTGCCGCCACTTCTGCCGCCGCCGCCATAGCCGCCTCTGCCGCCACTTCTGCCGCCGCCGCCATAGCCGCCACGACCTTCTGTTCGAGGCCGAGCCTCATTCACGTTAAGAGTTCTTCCTTTCAACTCTTTACCATTCAGACCTTCAATTGCTGACTGCCCTTCAGTTTTGGAAGAAAACTCAACAAACCCGAATCCTTTTGATTGTCCACTATACTTATCTTTTATAATGGCGACGGATTCAACCTGTCCAAATTGTTCGAAGGCCAGCTTCAGGTCCTCTTCGGTGACCTCGTACGACAAATTTCCTGCATAAATCTTCATTCTGTTCTCCTTTTACTACTAATTCTGGTTTTCCACATCGCAAATAACGTCGTACATGATACTTTTGAAATCGCCGCGGCTGTTTCAAATCGTAGCCGACGCAGAGGTGGTGCGCCCTACATGGGCTAAACTTATGAGCTGAAAGTCTCCAATACATGAAAATGAATAACGAATGCGTTCCCCGTAGCTTGGGAGTACTTTGAAGATCAGGAATTGTAAAGGCTGTGGGGTTAGCGAGTTAATTTAAGATAAAAAATCCTAAATTTCTTATTTTATTAGCACTAATTTTATTTAAAGGCAAGAATAATTCTTTATACTTATAGAATTAATATACAATTTGCGTTGAATTTTCAGATTTTCAGAATTTGGCCTTTTATTCAGCAAGGTCCCTTCTTGGCCAAAGAGTCTTATTTCTTTTTATATCGATTATCCCCTTGTAATTGAGCCTGACATCTGGAAGAAAATCATTGGGTAGAAAAATGAGTGTATACAGTGGATCATGAAACGGGTATCCTCTTACAGCAAGAAATCTCTGGAATTCAATATCCTTGGCCGCGATATTTCTCATTGGCTGCTCAGACATTATGCCGCCCAGCGGCAGAGGCAATTCATAGACAATACGTCCATTTTCAAAAGCGACGATACCCCCTTTTATTTCAAGAACCCGGTTAACAGCAGCTCGCATTGCGTCCGGTTTTTGTCCTATGACCAGGATCTGGGCGGCCGTGTTAAACGAAGAAGCAAGAGCTTCAACACTGGCTCCGAAACCTTTAAGAACTCCATTGGTTACCCACCTTCCGTCTCTGTTGATTAATGAGACCAGGCATAAATCACTGTTTCCATCTAAATCCACAAATCCGTTCTTTGTTTTGAATTTGGTCCATTCAGTAGAAGTAATAACAGTGTTGATTAGTTTTATTACTGGAAAATTGACGTTTTTGTTGTTGGAAGGGATCCTGAAGAGGTTTTCATCAGCAGTCCAGGTCTTTTTAACAAATGAGGATTCCGGGAAAAAGTGTGGCCAGTTCACTTGAGGAAAAGGTTTATTCAGTTTCCCATTTTCGACAACGATTTTCCCTTTTGAAATGACTGTTTCCGGCACAGGGTTGAGGATATCTTCCAACACAAGGATATCTCCATATCTTCCCGGTGCTATGCCTCCAATATCATGATCGAGACCAAAATATACCGCCGGATTAATAGTAGCCATCCTGTAAGCTGCTACCGGATCTATACCTTCCTTTATCGCTATTTTAATTACGTTGTCGTTGATTCCCAATTGATCATAGAAAGCAGGCGTTGAACTGTCCGTTGTTAACATCAGCCGGTCTGTGAGGATGCGGTTTTCCGTGATCGGTTTCAGAAGATTGCTTAAATCCTGTCTGAGAGAGCTTTCTCTGAGCATGACATAAAAACCGAGCCTTAGTCTTTCAAGTACTTCATTGCCTGATATGCTTTCGTGACAGGATTCAATCCCCTGCCTTGAAAGAATAATCAGATTCTCGTTCTTGGCACCAGCTGTATGGCCATCCACTCGTTTTCTGAGAAGCTTGGTGGCCTTTACCAGGCTCATGATTTTTGGATTTCCAAGAACCACTTCCTGCCACCTTGTAATTTCTCCTAAGGCCTGCACATTTGGATTCTTCAGTAGCTTTTTAATATTCTTTACTGAAAAGAGGTCATCCTCCTGTTCCATGGGTGTTTGAGGGACAGCCCTGCAGAACCAGAAGAATTTGACAGGCATCTTTGAAAAAACATCCATAAATTCTTCAAAAAGTTCAAGTCCCATGAGCATGAAAAAGGTCAGATTATCACAGACGAGGGTCGTGGTTCCCAGTCGGCATGCCTCCTCCCCAAATGACAGCGGGTTGTAAATATTCCAGGGATGGAAGTGGGGGTCGACATAGCCGGGCACAAGTACCTTTTTCTCAGCATCAATGATTCGGGTCCCGTCATCGACCATGTTGGAAAGAGGGCCAACATACCAGATTCTCTCTCCCCTTATCCCGATATTGGCTTTTAACAGTTCACCCGAATAGACGTTCAGTATGGTCCCGTTCTTAATAAAAAGATCAAGCCTGTCTTTTTGTGAATTGTTGGTTTGATGTTTTGAGTATGTGGTTTTTTCAGACATTATAAGACCTGTGATATGGGAAAGGAGTGAATGTATTGTTCCGGATAGCCTGTTGAAGCAGTAATAGGAAGGTTTTCATCTCAATGCCTTTATTTAAGTGACAGTGAATAATTTCCGGAAAACCGCAATGGTAATTCCATAACAACTTAAAGCCCTGCGATGGCGCTTTGGGTATGGATAGATGAAAAATATTACATACTTTTTAAATAAAGAAAAAGAAAAAATCGTAATAAAGAAAACTGAGACAGGTGATTTGTGTATTATCCATTTGTTTTTTTGACCTGAAAGCGGAGAATAAAAGCTCTTTGATGATGTCTTAATTCAGATGGTTAACGTGGTTTTTTGTGCAGTCCTGCTGAAATACGGCGAATATCATTGTCAATAATGGGCCTGGCAACGGGAGTTTCCCCTTTAACAAAGGCCTTTCCTGCATCGCACAGAGGTATTATGTCTTCCAGGATTTCAAACATGTCCAGCTGTTCGTTCTTTTGCCTGTCATGGTGTGTTTTGTCATTGAGACGTTCTTTCATGCAGTATCTCCAGACAATTGATTTGCCATAGTATCAAAAAGTATCCGGAAAAATTGGTGAATCGGTGAAAGGCTGCCAGGTTATTCTATTATGAGCTAGTGCCAGTGCAGTGATGAAGCCTTAAATACCGCCCATACCTCTTTCCCCGGAATAAGCCTTAGGTCCTCTGCTGCTTTTTTTGTTATCCTGGACATAAGATTCATACCGGAGATGCTCATGTCTACAAGCACCTTTCCTGTGTTATTCTCTATGGTCATGCCGGTCACAACTCCTTTCAGGATGTTTTGTGCAGACATTCCCTGTGGAGCCATTAATGATATTAATATTTCAGATGGGTCCAGGACGGCAGTAGCCTTCTCATGTGGAGGTTTTACAGAGTAAATGAGTTGTTGTCCATCGGGCAGGGTCTTTTTCCAGAGCCCATTTTGTTCAGGATGCCATATGCCGCTGATCAGGTTGCCTTTGGCGAATCTGACAATTTTGCCATCATACATCTTTTCTATTTCATTTGTAACGCTGTTGAGCCATATCAGGTCATGACTGGCAATTACCAGAGATGTGTCGTGTTCTTTTCTGATTATATCTATGGCATCACTTATAAGAATTGCACTTTCCTTATCTACACTCGCGGTAGGCTCATCAAGGATGAGTACCCTTGGCCTGAGAACAAGTCTTGAAGCAAGTGCGACTCTCTGTGCTTCACCCCCTGATAATTCGTACCAGCGGCGATGTGAAAACTGATCAGGATTCAATCCAACCCAGTTGAGGGCTTCATGCACCTTATTCTTAATTCCTGACGTTTGACCTCTAATTTTAAGTCCGTAGGACACATTATCAAACACGGATCGTTTGAGAAGATACGGTTCCTGAAGGAGAATGGTCACGTGCCGTTTGAGATCCGCACTGGTTTTTTCAATTTTTTTACCCTCAAAAAAGATTTCTCCATTATCCGGAGACTCCAAAAATGACAGTATCCGTAAAAATGTACTTTTGCCTCCGCCGTTAGGCCCCATAAGTCCAATTGATGCCCCTTTCCGGATAATAAAAGATGGAATATCCAGGCTGAATGATCCGCCATAGCTGTATCTGAGGTTTTTTATTTCATATAAAGGGGTATCTGACATGTCAGGATCTTCTCCTCAGAATGCTCAGAAGACTGTTAACGACAAATGCCAGAAAAAGCAATACCAGACCAAGGGCAATGCCCATTGCAAATTCACCCTTACCGGTTTCAAGTGCAATAGCCGTGGTAATTGTGCGCGTGTGCCATTTTATGTTGCCGCCTATCATCATGGATATACCAACTTCAGATACGGCACGGCCGTAAGCGGTAATGGCTGCTATAAGCACTGCATACCGGGCCTCCAGAAGACTGGTAATTGCGATTTGCCTGCCCTGGGCGCCAAGGGCCATGAGCGTCAACCTCAGGCGTCTGTCAAGGCCCTCTATCGCTGTTGCTGTGAGGGATATGACGATTGGTATTACTAGACAGGTCTGAGCAATAGATATGCCGGGAATGGTAAACAGGAGTTCAAAATTACCGAATGGGCCCCTTCGTGATATAAGGGCATACACAAAGAGGCCCACAACAACGGTAGGCAGGGCAAGGAGCGTATCTACAACGGCCCTAACCTGTTTTTTTCCTGCAAAGTCAAAATTACCAAGCATAAATCCCAGAGGGACACCCATTACAAGGCTCATAATTATAGAAAGGGAAGATGCCTTGAGTGTGGTAAAAATCGCGGTATATGTCTCGGGATGACCGCTGATCAGGAGTTGAAAAGCCTCAAGAAAACCCTCTAAGATATAATCCATTTTAACCAGTTGCTTTTATTTTTCATCAGCGTTGGGGATAAACAGCTGCTTACCCATTAGTTTAAAGTCGCCGATCATCTTTTGAATAGCCGGTGATGCCATCCATTCACTGAATTTTTTAGCCAGGTCATATTTTACGTTTTTGCACCGTGAGGGATTTACAGGTATAACACTGTATTGATTTCGAAGAGAAGCATCTCCCTCCACCAGGATTACGAGAGGAGGATTACCCTTCATATTGGACTCATATTTGATATATGTACCTCTGTCAGTCATTGTATATGCATCCCGCTCAGCCGCAATGGTGATGGTGTTTATCATACCCTGGCCTGTTTGAATATACCAGGATTCCTTATCCGGCAATGGGATATTTGCATCTTTCCAGAGAATGATCTCTTTTTTGTTGGTGCCTGAATTGTCTCCCCTGCTGGCAAAGGGTACCTTTTTTGATGAAATTATGCTCAGTGCATCTTTTACGGTTTTTCCTTTTATTCCGGCAGAATCACCCTTGGGGCCTATGAAAATAAAGTCATTAAACATGACCTGCTGACGGTCAACTCCATAGCCATCAGCAATATATTTTTTTTCAGACGCAGGTGCATGAACCAGTAACACATCCACATCACAATTTTTTCCAAGCTCCAGGGCCTTGCCGGTTCCGACTGCCACCCAGCGCAGTTCAATTCCGGTATCGGCCTTGAACCTGGGAGCCAGGTAGTCCAAAAGACCAGTGTTGTCCGTGCTTGTTGTGGTAGCCATTTGAAGGATCTGATCGTCTGAAAAGCTTAAGGTCCCCATAAAGCACAGAAACGCACATACCATAATAAAAATAAAACTCTTTTTAATGTAACACCTCATTAACTATCCTCCTTTATTTAAATGTGGTTTTTAAATTTATGCCGACGACACAGCTTTAAAATTCACTTCATGCTCCTTATAAAATGGATATATACCATTTATGGTAAGAATATCCAAGTAAAAACAGTTTTACAAAAGAAAATAACCAAAAGTAACTATAGTCCGTGTTTTGTCAGCTCAAATGCCAGCATATTATATTATTTTGTATCTGTTTTTGTCCGGGTTTGACATCAGCGTCAAATGGCGTTGCATTGGCAGAAATATCTCCTAAAGATCCGTAATACTTTTAAAAATCAGAACAGCTCATCAAAACACATTAACCGTTTTTTTTGCATGCATGATCAATCAATATCTTGCCAAATTTAATAATCCCTGCTGTCACAACATAATGATCAATTCCGGTAATTTCTCTTATTACTGTTTCATCTCGCCAGCTATTAATTGGTTTCCATCCCGAAATGGCCCTTTTTTACAATCTCAGCGTCAACCCGCCTGAGTTGGATAAATCGGCGGAATTGGTTGTGTGGCGTACAGATGTACGCCTCTGCCCAACTGCTTGATTTTCTTGATCTTGTAAAAAATTGCTAATTTCTGATTTGGAAGCTTGCTAGTGTCATTTTTGATTAATGGATGCACGTAAATTATGAAGACCGGGGGGGGAAGCAAATTTCTGCATTTATTGATTACATTTTTTTCATAGGAATATTCTATGCGATGGCGGGTATGCTCGTTGTTATAATATATTGCTTTTTATTGAAAAAATATAAAAGAAGGGCACCTGTGTGTCAAATTGAATATGATATCAAAAGCCTGCATCATTTAATTATAGCACCTTTATCTTGATTCAAGGAAAAGTGCTTTTTTGTTCACTACAGTCCATATTTATCCTCTATCTCCTTGAGGTCGATAAAGCGTGATGACTTCAGGGAAGATTAATTCTTTTCATTTCATCCTTTATCTCCTTTATAATAGGACCATCCTCTTTCCAGAGTTTGCAACTGTTAATCAGGTTTGACAGCCCTGTGAATTCATCCAGAGAACGCGGAATCGGATGCCGGCTGCGGGAGTAACTTGTCCAATATCCATGCAGGGCTGCAGTGCCCATTGAGACAATAAGATATGTGAGATGGTTACAGCCCCTTATCCCCCCCAGGAGATTATTTACCTTTTCGCCGTAGCCTGACATGATCTGCAGGCCAATAAGTTTTCTTACTCCATCCAGTATTGTAGAACACAGTCTGTGGGGAATTTCTTCCATCTCGGCCTCAGCATCGAATATGGTGACAGGCCAGTCTCCCACAAGGAGTCTTACGGACATTAAATGTATAATGCCGGGCGAACATTGCTCGCCGTTCCAATCATATCCCTGTATCAGCCGCTCATCCCTGAGACGGCCTTCCACAATAAGCTGATCCTCGCCGAGCGGATAGGAACGCACTTCTATTAGTCGTTCATGTACGGGCGCTTCTTTTATGAGATTTTTCAGTCTATTTGTCATCCACCTGACCTTTCGTCAATAGGTTTATTTTACTTGCAGGAATTCATATAAGTTGTCAATGCTGTTCTCAGCCATTCAGGCACCTCTATTTTTTCGAAGGTATCCGGAGTGACACAAACTGTAGTATTATGACCGTCCACTACAAGTTCCTCTTCATCACCAACCAGGTATCCCCGGTAACCCCAGGTAATGGAGGATTTGCCGATGTCAATTACTCGTACTTCCATATCCACCCGATCACCATATTCAAGTCTCCGGCGAAAGTCGCCTTCCACATGTACAGTAGGGAAGGTGACATTTCGAAGGTGTATGATATCAGCGAAATCTATGCCCAGGGCACTTGAGAAAAATTCCTCAATTGCAAGATGGAAATAATGCATAAATCTGGGGTAGTATACGATCCCGGCATTATCTATGTCACCGAAACAGACCTTTATCGGCGCCCTGAAGGCCATTACGTAATCTCTCCTAATTTCTTTTTCGTTTTTGACGACTTCGTAAAAAGCTAAGTTATGCCTCTTTGAGGCAGCCTATGAACAACGAAGCCTGGTAAAAAACAAGTTAAGCGTTAAATATTTCATACAGTTATAATGCCATCGCTTCATGTAATTTAAAACGACTTCATTGGAAGTCCATATGCCAAGTTGTGAATCATTTTCAGTCATTGCGGCGTACCTGTATGTACGCCTAATTCATGAAGCTTCGCTCATCTTACATCTGGAGCTTTCTACTGTGCCGTCTCTTTGACGACTTTTTAAGATTTTTCCATTTTTGCCTTAAGCATGTCGCCAAGTGTACCGAAAGAGCCTGACGTTTTATTGCCCCTCTCTAACAGGTGCTTTTTGTAATAATCCTCATCTTCCAAATCCTGCTCTTCAGCTGTCATTTTAAGCGAGAGACGTTTCCCGTCAGCATCCACTCTGGTTATCTTGACTTCAATATTCTGGCCCTGTTCCAGAACTTCATGGGGGTGACGTATCTTTTTATCCTTTCCCAGCTCGGATATATGGATAAGACCATCTATGCCGGGTTCAAGATTAACAAATGCACCAAAAGTCGCAAGCCTCACAACTTTGCCTTTATGAGAAGATCCCTCAGGGTATTTCAATGCGATGTTATCCCATGGATCGGGAAGGACTTCCTTTAAACTGAAACTGAATTTGTTGTTTTCCCAATCGAGTTTTTTAATAACAACATCTACCTTTTGCCCAACCTTTAATGAGCTGTTGATGTCATCCACTCGTCCCCATGAAATCTCAGAGACAGGAATAAGTCCTTCAATGCCGCCGATATCAACAAAAGCACCGAAATTCTTGATTGACAATATCTCTCCACTTACCGTCATACCTTCTTTTAAGGATCCCTTCAGGGCATCCATCTGTTCCCGGAGTTCTTCTTCAAGGATAACTCTGTTTGAAACGATTATGTTACGGCCTCTTTCACCATATTCGATTATCTTAAAGGTCATGTGTCCGCCGACAAAATCTTCGGCATTTTCAACCCTGTGCATTCCCATCTGAGAGAAAGGGCAGAAAGCACGGGTATTACCACCAATCTTTACCTCAAATCCTCCCTTTATTTCCTTTTCAACAAATCCTTCAATCGGGATATGGTTTTGGTATGCCTCTTCCAGGTATTTGTTCCCTGTTGTGTCTCCCTTCAGACGGGTTGCAAAGAGCATTTCATTGTTCCTGGAAGAAAGAAAAAAGGCATTAATGGTATCACCTTCCTTTATTGATATATTTCCTTCATCATCCATCACTTCATTTGCGTGTAAATAACCCTCTGACTTGCCACCAAAATCAATAAAGATATATTCCTTTGATATCTTGGTGACTGTTGCTTCAATCATCTGTCCAGGATTCAGCCGAACTGGTTCGCTTTTACTCTGGTTTAGCAATTCCTCGAAATTTTCCTCTATTTCAGTTTCCTCTACTTCTGCTTCTTCTATTTCTGTACTAAAATTGTGATTATTCTGGTCCATATAGTTTCTTATTTTCCTTCTAAACGTTTAAGTTCGGCCTTCCTGAGGGTTATCCTTGCAGATGCAAGCCTTTCATAGTAGGCCTTGATTTTTTTTGTCTGTCCCCTGGCTATTGCCTTAAGCAGATCTCCTTCAAGTTCAGCTACCTCAAGGAGCCTGTAATAGTCAAGAGATTCCTTGAAATGCGCCAGAACAATGAGACCGGTCAGCAGCGGGTGGTTATTGGTTACATTCGCATCCTTGAACTGGAGTCCGTGTTCAAGCTCAACCTCAAGGCCCGCCTGAAACTCCTTCGGTTCAATATCCATTCCTTTTCTATTGACTTCAATAAGGATGATTTCAGCTTCCTTCATGGAAACCTTTGGTTCCTTCTTTTTGGTCCAGTCGCTGATCTTGAGTTCCTCACATACCCTTCGAACCTCTTCAACGGTAATGTATTGCGGTAAATTCATGTCTCACTCCTTTCACCTTAAAGTCATTCTAATCCATTAATTACCAGGCAGTAATTACAAAGAGAAGATTTACAATAACTTAAAGGTTGCAATATAATGATAAAAATTTATTTATAATACCTTGAATCCCTATTTTTTTTACTTCAATTGTGCGCTGTTTTGCAAATAAAAATTAATTAATCTTCGACGTCATCGCAAAAACTAAAGGTATTTAGGTGTCAGTTTTCCTGATTTGGAAAAAAGTTATGATTTTCCTTGACTATGGATAAATGCCTTAATATATTACCAATAAGGAATATATAGAGAGGGGGTGTATATGAAAGATTTCATAAGGGTTATGAAGGCCTTTTCCGATCCAAACAGGGTAAAGATTGTTAAGATGCTGCAGCACAAGGTCATGTGTGTCTGTGAAATCAGGGAGGCTCTGCAGGTTGCTCAGCCGACTGTATCAAAACACCTGAAGGTGCTTGAAGACGCCGGTGTGGTAAATTCGAAAAAAAAAGGTTTATGGGTCAATTATCACCTTACTAACGGGGCAGACAGCCCCTATGTTTCGTCGATGCTTGGAAATCTAATGCATTGGCTGAACGATGATTCTCAGGTTTTGAGAATCGTGGAAAGACTTCCAATGATAAACCGTGAAAATATATGCAAAAATGCCAGCCCTGTTAGAAACGGTGTAGTAAAAAAAACCGGTTAGTGACAGTTGAATGGTTATATACTTATATGGCTATTTAAATTATATGATATCCATTTGAGTCCTCAGTTTAATATTGAGATTTTATAATCAAAGGAAGGTCTAAATTTTTGATTGTCCCCCTGATTTTCCTTGGCTGTTACTATATCCCATGGGATCAGCCTGTAATAAGACAATCAGGCTTTTAGGCCTTTATGATGCTGAGGGAATATCCAAGAGATTATGCCTTCACATGCGTGCTTGTCGCCGGTTTTATGCTCGGAAGGCCGGGCCCGTACTTTTTCTTCCGAATATACTCGTCACAGGTGGGGTTATGGGAATTAAAAAGACAGCGGAATTTTGTGTCATCATCGTGTTTTTATAAGCTATTGCAGGTATGGGTTATGGCTGGATCGCGGGATAAGTTCGCCACAAGGCAGTATCTTTACTTTTTATTTACTTTAGATGAATAAAAGCAAGAGAAAAGAACTGAAACTACATTTTTTGGCATTTCGTAATGAATAAGTTTTGAGGTATTAAATGACACAGGATGATGTAACACAGATAAGGGTAGCAAATTCACCTGTGGGCATCATGGGGCTGAAAACCGTGATGGAAGAGATGTCCGGAGAATATGCGGATAAGCCTGATGAGGATGTTATGGAAGAAATGCTGCATCGCCTTGGAGAAAGAAACTATATCCCGAAAAAAGCAGAAGAGGATTATGGCAATGCATTTTTGCGGGAATTCAAGAAATTTTTGGGCAGGCCTTATGAACAGGAAGTCTACGAAGGCATTTATATAAAGGTGCTGGGGCACGGATGCACCCAGTGCGACAGTCTGGAAAAGGAGGTTATCGAGGCAATGGCCGAAGCCGATATTACAGGGAATCTGGAGCACATAACCAATATAAAGGAAATAGGGCAGTATGGTGTAATGGGTATGCCGGCCTTGATAGTCAACGGAAAGGTCAAGTGCGTGGGAAAGGTTCCGCAGAGGTTCAAGATTATTGAATGGCTGAAAGAGGCCAGCAGATAATTGATGAAAGGAGTAATCAAAAATGGAAATAAAGGTATTGGGGCCTGGATGTGCAAAGTGTGAGCAGACAGAAAAAAATGTCAGGGAGGCGGTAAATGAATCCGGTGCTGATATGCGGATAGAGAAGGTGACTGATTTGATGGAGATTGCAAAATATGGTGTTTTTGGTACTCCGGCTGTGGTTGTTGACGGCGAGGTTAAGAGTGTAGGCAAAATCCCTAAAATAGAAGAGATCAGGTTATGGATCGAAAAGAAGGCTTAGGTCAAATCATATTATTATGTGGCGATGTCACCTGTTGATCACGCTTAATAGATGAGCTTGACAAAAGTATCAGAATTTATAAAAAGTGACAATCAAATAACCAGTAGAGGTGCAAGTTATGAAAAGAATCTGGAGTATTTTATTTGTTCTTATTTGTGGAATGATTCTGTATTCATACAATGTAACTGCTGAAGAAATTTCCGGCCCGAAGCTTGTCCTGAAAGAAAAGGTGTTTGATTTCGGAAATGTTATTCAAGGAGAGATAATAGAGCATGCTTTTATTGTCGCAAATGAGGGTGATAAGCACCTCGAAATTACAAGGGTAAATCCTGGTTGAGGCTGCTCAGTTACATCCTTCGACAGGACTATACCCCCCGGAGGGGAGGGCAGGATAACTCTTTCCATACGTACAAGCGGTTATAATGGCAATTTTCATAAAAGTGCCAGTGTTTATTCAAATGATCCAGATATGAAGCTTGAGCGTCTGGAGGTTAAGGCATTTATTAAGGTTCCTATATATATCTCTTCAAGACGCATAAGGTTGTCCGGAAAGGAAGGTGATATAATATCCAGAGAAGTTGAAATAAGTGCCGGCCTGGATAAGGATCTAGTCCTAACGCCGGGCGATTTTAATCTTGAAGATAAGCTGAATTATAAATTGGAAGAAATCGAAAAAGGACGGAGGTTCAAGGTCTTTTTCAAAAATATACCCGGTCCGGCTGAGGACTATCGGGGTTTTTTGAAATTTAGTACAAATTACCCTGAGAAACCTTTGATCAGTATTTTTATAATCGGTCGATTTTTTAAGGCTGAGAAAAAAAATGAATAAGGAGACAGTTAAGAAAATCTGGTTTAGCATATTCCGGCAGGCTACTGGGTATCTTATTTATCACTTGCATTTTCAGGCTAGGCAATAAAAAATGCGGAGCCATAAGACTCCGCATTTCATGTTAATTAAGTTTTTGGGTTAACTATTTAACTGCCTTGCCCTGAATTTCTTTGTGAAGCCCATAAGACCGGCCAGTCCAAGGCCAAGAAGAAATATGGAGGCCGGTTCAGGAACGGCCGGGTATTGGCCTGTCATGATGGGATCCAGAAAAAACTCTTCAAAACCTGCACTTGTTGCAGATGTAGTTGCCACAATGCTGAAATCCTCAGGAGATTCCGCATTGAACTGCTGCATAAAATCGTAACCAAGGTCGATCTTAAAGAATGCCTCAGTCAAATTACTGCCTGTACCTTTCCAGTCATTGACCTGGACCCTGTTGTCGCCAAGATTAAAAACCTTATCTCCGAGACTGATCTGGAGAGCCTCGATAATTACAAAGTCAAAGTCATTAGGGCCATGGCCCTGCTCATTAAGGTCAAACCCGAAAACAAGGGAAGATGCGGATGTTATCCCTTCGCCGTTGAGAAAGGTCCATAATTGGCTGATGGTAACGTCACCATGGGGTGCCTGATCCCCTGGACCCCCATCCCATGACGTGCCTGATGGCCATTTAACAACCTCGTAATTCTGGCCGGTTCCCGCGCCTACAAAGTCACTAAGTACAGTGAAATCCCCAATTGTTTCTACAAAGGTTTCATCCTGGACAGTATAATATGCGGCATCAGATTGTGAACATACTGCAAAACAAAAACCGCTGATTATCAATATCAAAAATATAGTTCTCAGGGATTTTAACATTTTCTTTTACCCCCTTTAAATTTTTCTACATACAAAAAACCTGCAAGAATTATGCCCTTCATCCATAAAGATAAAAGAGAAAAGATTCAACAACTTGTCTTTTAGGACAGATTTTTGATTACAATTTCAGTGCAGATTCAAATTACAATATGGAAATTAGACCGTATAAAAAATAATCACTGCATGAACATTTTTCAAGCTTTGTTATATAAACTAAATGAAAGAAATAGAAATGTCAATCTGTTTTGAATTGAGTGGTTATATCATGAATGCTATTGATGTTTGATAAAATTGATATTCAGGGGGATAAATATAAATCATACAATATAATAATCTCTGTACCAGGCTACAAATCTTTTTATTCCTTCCGCAACACTTGTTTTTGGTTGGAAACCTAATAACTCAGTAGACCTGGTAATCTCCGCAGAAGTTTCAGGGACATCTCCGGGCTGCATCGGCAGCATGTTTTTTTCAGCTTTCTGATCCAGTTCTCTTTCCAGTATGCTGATAAATTCCAAAAGCTGGACAGGCTTTGAATTACCAAGGTTGAAGATTTCATGAGACGCTGGTCTTTTCAACGCTGCGATTGTCCCTTCAACGATATCATCAATATATGTGAAGTCTCTTTTCATATTGCCGTTATTATATACGTTTATCGGCCTTTTTTTCAGAATCGCATCAGTAAAAAGAAACAGGGCCATGTCGGGCCGACCCCAGGGACCGTAGACCGTAAAATATCTGAGTCCTGTGCAGGGAATGCTGTACAGATGACTGTATGCATATGCAATCAATTCGTTGGCCTTTTTTGTGGCACCATACAGTGAGATAGGGCTGTCAGTCATGTCATTTATACTGAATGGTGTTTTTTTATTATCACCATAAACTGAAGAAGATGAAGCATAGACAAAATTCTCAGTTCCGAATTTACGCGCTGTTTCAAGAAGGTTCAGGAAACCCTTAAGGTTACTTTTTTCATAGGAAAAAGGATCTTCCATGGAATACCTTACCCCGGCCTGTGCAGCCAGGTTGCAGATAATGCTTATCCGGTTTTGAAAAAAAATATTCTTGAGTGCTTGAAGGTTTTGAATGTCTTCCTTATAAAATACAAAATCATCGTATGATCTGAGTATTTCGAGCCGATTCATTTTAAGGTTAACATCATAGTAGCTGTTCAGGTTATCAATTCCAATAACCCCTGTGCCCATTTCAAGCAGTTTTCTTGATAAATGAAACCCTATGAATCCTGCTGCCCCGGTGACTAATATGATTTTGTCATTGATTTCCATAGGACATTTCCTTACCAAAAATATTTTCTGTTGTGACTATGATATATCTGTGTTGAATTTGAAGATGACCTGATGACCAAATTAGCCTTCAGGAAATGAAAATTTATTAAATGTTCTAATCTTGGATGATAACCCCAAAATTATTACAAACTGTAATATGCGCAAATGAAGTCTTAAATGGATTTACTTTTTAATGGTTTCCAATAGCAGAAAAATGAAAGAAAGGCTATTATTTTTGAATTTGAATCTGTTCATAGTGCTAATTTATTGTTTTTTATGATAAATAAGGAAGTCTTTGTGTGAAAGGACGAAAAAGAGATGCAATGACGGGATGATGCCCCGTCATTGCATATTTGTCAGGCTTTGAAAACGGTCCGGTTACATCATACCGCCCATACCGCCCATACCACCCATGCCGCCCATACCACCAGGAGGCATGCCGGGCATGTCATCTTTTTCTTTAGGTTTTTCTGCGATCATAGCTTCAGTTGTAAGAAGCAGAGATGAGACAGAAGAAGCATTCTGTAATGCAAATCTGGTTACCTTTGTTGGATCAAGGATGCCCACAGCTATAAGATCTTCATAAGTATTTGTGTCCGCATTATAGCCGAAAGAACCTTTTCCCTCTTTCACCTTTTCTACTACCACAGAGCCTTCAGCCCCTGCATTATTTGCAATTTGCCTTATAGGCTCTTCAAGTGCTCTCATTACAAGATTAACACCGGCCTGTTCTTCACCTTCCAGCTTTAATTTTGCAACTGCGGGAATAGTCCTGACAAGGGCAACTCCACCTCCAGCAACTATGCCTTCTTCAACAGCAGCCCTTGTAGCATTAAGTGCATCTTCCACTCTGGCCTTTTTTTCTTTCATTTCAATCTCAGTTGCTGCGCCAACTTTTATAACGGCCACACCTCCGATCAGTTTGGCCAGTCTTTCCTGTAATTTCTCACGATCATAGTCGGACGTTGTTTCTTCTGTCTGCGCCCTTATCTGTTTGACTCTGCCTTCCAGGTCTGCTCTGCTGCCGCCGCCATCAATGATAGTGGTATTGTCTTTATCAATATTAATTGTCTTTGCAGTTCCAAGATCATCAAGAGTGACATTTTCCAACTTGAGGCCAAGGTCTTCAGAGATTACTTTTCCGCCAGTCAGTATTGCAATGTCTTCCAACATTGCTTTTCTTCGATCACCGAATCCGGGTGCTTTGACAGCGGCAACCTGGAGAGTGCCTCTAAGCTTATTGACAACAAGTGTTGCAAGAGCCTCGCCCTCAACATCTTCAGCAACGATCAGTAAAGGTTTGCCCATTTTGGCGATTTGTTCCAATATAGGAACCATATCTTTCATTGAGCTTATTTTCTTCTCGTTAAGAAGTATATATGGGTCTGATAAAGATACTTCCATCTTTTCAGCATCTGTCACAAAGTATGGTGAGAGATATCCGCGGTCAAACTGCATACCTTCAACGACTTCAAGGCTTGTATCCATGCTTTTGGCTTCTTCGACAGTAATAACCCCTTCCTTTCCAACTTTATTCATGGCTTCTGCTATGATATTACCGATGGTTCTGTCATTATTTGCTGATATGGTGCCGACCTGGGAGATTTCCTCCTGATCCTTTGTAGGCTTTGATATCTTTTCCAGTTCTTTTACGACTACCTCAACGGCCTTTTCAATTCCTCTTTTTATGGCCATCGGGTTTACTCCCGCTGCAACGAGCTTTGATCCTTCCCTATAGATGGATTGGGCAAGAACTGTTGCTGTGGTGGTGCCGTCTCCTGCCACATCAGATGTCTTGGATGCCACTTCTTTGACCATCTGGGCGCCCATATTTTCAAATTTGTCCTCAAGTTCTATTTCCTTTGCAACAGTAACACCATCTTTTGTAATATTGGGAGCGCCAAATGATTTATCCAGAATAACATTTCGTCCTTTTGGCCCCAGGGTTACCTTGACTGCATCGGCAAGCGTATCAATCCCCTTGAGGATTGCTTCCCTTGCCTTTATATTATACCTGATTTCTTTTGCCATACTAAAAAACCTCCTTCGATTCATCTATTGTGGGTGATTGAAACTATCCGGCAAGGTCTATTCGACTATTGCAATGATATCATCTTCTTTCATTATCAGGAGTTCCTCGCCTTCGATTTTGAGCTCAGTTCCTGCATATTTACCAAATAGGATGCGGTCTCCTTCTTTGACTTCAAGCGGCATCTTCTTGCCATTGTCAAGCAATTTCCCATCGCCAACAGCCACAACAACACCTTCAATTGGTTTTTCTTTTGCTGTATCAGGAATTATAATGCCGCCCTTTGTTTTTTCTTCCTCTTGCATCCTTCTTACAATTACGCGGTCCTGTAACGGTTTTACTTTCATTTTGCTTATCTCCTCCCAAAAAAATTGAATAGTTTAAAAGTTAAATATACATATGATTTTCAAACACAAAGAGTATGATTAATTTTAATCTTTTTCGAGAATTTTTTAAAATGCCCCATTTTTTACGATATGGGCTTCAACATAAACCCCATTTAACCACAGATTAAGTCCCTCAAAATATTTCAATGAATTTTGCCAGTCTCGATAGACATACTGTCAGGGTGGTTAAAATACTCATCTTTCCCTGATCAAGATCCGCCTTCATATATTGTCCTTCAAAAGCTATTTCATTTATGCGTGGACATTATCTCAAAAAGGGTATTGAAAAACCTAACTGACAAAAAATAAGATCAGGGTATTAAATGTCAAGGGTCAAATTTAAAAAACCCGGGTAAGATTTCTGCAATGTTTTTCACCAGAGAAAAGTCGGCTGTTATGTTATTGATTATACATTCCTGGGATTTTTTATTCCGCCAGTAACACAGGCGGATAAATCCGCCAAAAACACAGGCGGATAAATCGATTAATAGTATAGGTTTACAAATGCAGCAGAGGATGCCCTGGTTGTTAATCAGGTGGCCAGATATAAGTTTGCATTTAAGAGACTTATGTGATAAAAACCATTAAGTTTACCAAATAACTATAAAAAAGAGGTTTCCAAGAGAGAGAAAATGGTCCATGTACCAGATTACCGCCTGGTAAGGGAAAGGATGGTAAAGAACCAGATAATTTCCCGTGGGATTAGAGACGAGCGTGTATTAAAAGCAATGGAAAAGGTTCCAAGAGATCGATTTGTTGATGAAGCCCTTGTCGGCGAGGTTTACAATGATCATCCATTGCCAATAGGGTACAGACAGACCATATCTCAGCCATTCATTGTCGCTCTAATGACTGAATCCCTGGAATTGACCGGAAAGGAAAAGACTCTTGAAATAGGCACTGGCAGCGGTTATCAAACAGCTATACTGGCTGAATTATCAAAAACCGTTTATACTATTGAAAAAATCAGTGCTCTATTATCCAGGGCAAGAGCTGTCCTGAACGAATTAGGTTATGACAACGTTTTATACAGGGTGTTTGACGGTACGCTTGGGTGGAAGGAATATGAGCCTTATGATGCCATTATTGTGACCGCCGGAGCACCTCAGGTTCCTCAACCTCTTCTTGATCAGCTTGCAGAAGGGGGTCGAATGATAATTCCGGTCGGCAACAGATTCAGCCAGGATCTAATTAAGATAACAAGAAAAAACGGCAGGTTTGTGGAAAAAAACCTGGGGGGATGCCGTTTTGTAGATTTGCTGGGTGTTCATGGATGGAAGGAATGACGCCGATGTATTGCAGGACGGTTTATATAAGCTCATGGATCCAGAATATATTTTTTGATGCATTCCATTATAGAATCAATATCAGGGTTGGTGCCGTTAAGAAAAATGATAAAAGAGTAAGGTTTATCTTTATCATTTAGAATAAATCCTGCCTGGGTTTTGACACCGTTAAGAGTCCCTGTTTTGTATAATATCGGGCCGTGTTTTTTGAGCAGGTGCCGATATGGTAAAAACTTTTTTAAAACCTTGAGCATCTCCATCGCCGATATCCGGTTTTTTCTTGATATCCCTGATCCCTCCACAATCTCAGTATCTTCAAGATGGAGTTCATCTTTTGCATAATGAGAGATTACCTTAATTCCTTTTACTAATGTGCCTGGTGATCCGTAAACATGGGCCCCCAGGGTAATTAAAATCTGGTTTGCTATAAAGTTGTTGGAAAAATTCATCATTTTCATCAGAATATCTGTAAGCGTAAAACTGGATCGGTAGGTATAAATAAGCCTGTCGTTCTGCTTCAAGGTGCCGAATTTTATTTTTCCCCGGTATTTCACCCCCTGTTCTCTTAAAAAGTGTAAAAACAATTCACCGGCATAAAATGCTGCCTCCCTTTGATCGTGGAATATCGTACAGCGGCCATTTTTTAAACCATGTCTCAGAATCTGTTGCCTGGCAAAGGGTAACATTGGAGTGACCGCTTCGGCAGAGATGATATCTCCGTTTTTATTGCGTTCAAAATTAACTGTATTAAAATTGGCACACAGGGCGCCGACCGGGGCATCATATGGGTTAGTAGAAGTTCCCAGGCCTGGAATCAAGATGTCTTGCGAGAAAAAGGTATCATCCAAAATAAGGTTGTTAAAATCCCGAATTTTTTTCCCAAGACTATTGGAAATCTCCTGCCACACTTCTGAAATCATAAGAGGATCTCCATAGCCCTTAATTTTCAGGTTGTTATTTCTATCCATATAAAACTCGGTATTAAACCTGTAATCCTGTCCAAAGTGCCTGATTGCCGAAAGTGCTGTGATAAGCTTGAGTGTCGACGCAGGAATATAGCTCTTTGTTTCGTTCTTTTTCATAATTATATTTCCGTCAGGATTAGCTATAAGAAGTGCATCCTTCGAAGAAATCATATCCAGGCAGGTTTTTTTCTGCTTAGCATTTAACACAGAGGTGCCTGAAGCCAGTGAAGCATAAAAGAGTACTGAAATTAAGATTATGAAGAATGTTATTCTTAAGATTCCAAAAAGCAGGTTACTCTGCCATGAGCAAATAATATTTTTTTTAGGAATTGATTGTTTCATGGCGTTTCTTGGGGAATTTGGCTTAACTGCTTCTCGTCGATCCGGGGGATATCCTTCGGGAGAGGATGATTAAGGAAATCAAGGAGGGAATTTATCTTTTCAGCAGTTGATTTTCTTCTGTCAACAAAGAGGTGATATTCTCCATCTACCCTGCAAATGCCTCCCTTCAGTTTCAAGCCGGCCGCTTCAAGCCGGTCATAATGAATATGTATGCCAAGCTGGGCAGCCTTTTCTTCGAGTTCATTCAATCGGCTTTGGAGTGTAATATTGTAGGGTATTTTTTTTCTCTTGTTCGATTTCATATTATGAATATTTTCCCTATTCTTTTATCAGCCGGAAGCCTTCCGGAATAATGAAGCTGAAAAGGGCACTGCCCAGACTTTCCTTTAAAACCATTTCACTGAGTCTGAAGCTGGTTATTGAGCCAAATTGATTGTGAATATGAACTTCATTAATAGAATATCCAGTTGTTATAATCAGTCTTATCCGATCCACGTCCTGCCAGGGGGTAGCAGGCCTGAGTTCAAGGCCATGGCACTCTGCCTTGTTTTGATCAAACATTGCGATCCGGAATTTATCATTTATTTCACTAAAACCGCTGAAGATATCGTTTAAAAGCCTTAACTCCATCCCGAATGTTTTGGAAGAATATTCATAAGCAGTTTTTTTATCCGGAACAATCCACAACAGTTTATCTTTATCTGCTATGATTGTTTCTTTCGTGGGTGTTTCCTGCTCCAGCCTCAGGTAACAAGGGGACTTGAAATATATCTGACCGGTGGCCAGATCTCCTTTGATCTGGTTACCCAGCATAGTCATTGACCTTGTATTTACCTCACGGGTATAAGACACTGTAAATCCAGGCAGGGCGCCATACTTTTTGCGAATACCTTCAAGGACACCTGACAGATCTCCGGCTGCAAGCGGTGCAATATGAAAAAACAGTACTAAAAGATGACTGATTATGAGGACCTTTAACATTTTTACATTACCTTTCTACCGTATACTTCCCTCGGCCTGACTCCATCCGAAGGGCCTACAATGCCTTCTTTTTCCATTGCCTCGATCATTCTTGCGGCCCGGTTATAGCCTACTCTGAGCTTACGCTGCAGCATGGATATGGATGCCTGGCCTGTATTTACAACGAGTTCTATAGCCAGGTCATATTTTTCGTCAAGTTCAAATTCATCATCCAGCCCTTCTTCATCGTGCGCAATCTCTGTCAAAATTGAATTATCATAATCCGGCTCTTTCTGTTTTCTGAGAAAATCGGTGACACGGGTGACCTCTTCTTCCGACACATATGGACCGTGGATTCTCATAAGACGCGAAACGCCGGGTGGCATGAAAAGCATGTCTCCGTCACCCAAAAGATGTTCAGCCCCGTTAGTATCAAGTATGGTTCTTGAGTCCACCTTTGAAGAAACCTGAAATGATATTCTTGTAGGAAAATTGGCCTTGATAATGCCGGTAAGAACGTTTACCGAGGGCCTTTGCGTTGCAATGATAAGGTGAATTCCGGCTGCTCGAGCCATCTGAGCCAGCCTGGTAATTGCCTCTTCAACATCTTTGGATGAAACCATCATCAGGTCCGCAAGTTCATCAATAACCAGTATTATATATGGAAGGTAACTGTCTGTCCCCTGTGATGTGTCATCAGATATAATTAAAGGTTTTTTAGCTATTTTGCGATTGTATGCATCAATGTTTCTTACGCCCCTGTCTGAAAGGAGCATATATCTTCTTTCCATTTCTTCCACTGCCCATCTGAGAGCTTTGGTGGCATCTTTTGGTTGTGTTACCACAGGATGAAGCAAATGTGGGATATCGTGATATATTGAGAGCTCAATCCTTTTTGGATCGATCATCAGGAATCTAACCATATCGGGAGATGCCTTAAAAAGCAGACTGTTGATCATTGTATTTATTGAGATGCTTTTTCCTGTGCCGGTTGCACCGGCCACAAGAAGATGGGGCATTTTTGTTAAATCCGTAATTACAGCAGACCCCGTGATATCTTTGCCCAGGGCAATAGGCAATTTGAAGTTGGAACTTTTGAACGAAGGGCTTGCAATAACCTCCTTCAGAAACACCATTTCCCTGTGGTTGTTGGGAATTTCTATACCGATGGCTGCCTTTCCAGGTATGGGAGCCACGATTCGGATACTGGGCGCTCTCAATGTAAGAGCAAGGTCGTCCGCTAGACCAGAAACCTTGCTGATTTTAATCCCCGGGGCTGGTTTATATTCATACATTGTGATTACAGGGCCTGGAAGTATCTCTGTGACTTCGCCTTCAACGCCAAAGTCAGCCAATTTCCTTTCAAGACGACGGGCATTGATTTCAAGGCTTTCGCGTTGTATTTCAGTATCTTTTTTCTCAGGCAGATCATTAAGTAAATCCAGTGAAGGCAGAATGAATTCCCCTGCTACGTTCATAAAGGGAAATTGCTCCTGTTCAGGTTTTTTTTCGCTTTCGTGGGTCGGATTGACTATAGTAACTTTCGGTTTTGAATCGATTTTATGCCTGGCAATAACGGCTTTCCGTGTCCTGTTCTTACGTTCTTTTCTTTTCGTAAAGGAACCTCTTATCCTTCTCAACATACCCAAAGCTGATATGCTGAATCTTGAAAAGATCCAGCCCAGGGAGAGATGACTGGCAACCATAAGTGATATGATAAAAAGTGTAATAAGAAATACATATGCGCCGAAATAATTGAGAAATTCTCTGGAGAGTTCTGCAACATGAAGACCTATCAGACCTCCGGCTATGGTACTTCCATTCCTGAAGTTCACAACTTCCGGAAATTGCAGGTTTAATATCCCGGCAGAGGAAACCAGCAGAACAAAGACGGCAATAACTCCTTTTACAGGGGATGACAGTGAGCGCCCACGGAAAGAAAGAAGGGATAATGCAAGAAAGACAGCAACTAAAAAGAATGAGGAAAATCCGAGCAGCAGGAAGATGCCTCCGGCCAGATGTGAGCCTACAGTCCCGAAAAGGTTTTGTGCTTTTCCAACAGGCTCTGTTACATCCCAGAAAAGCAGGTCAGCATTGTTATAAGAAAAAAGGCTTCCACCTAAGAGTATGGCTATAAGTAATAAGATGAGCCCTCGGATGTCCTTTCTGATAGAATGCACGGGCTTTTGAGTCTTACTCAAGGAACTTGCTCTGTTTCTCAATTTGGCTTTTCCTCAGTCTTAAATTAATCAGTTATTGTTTTAACAGTCTTATTGCTTTCTTGCAGGTACCTCTGCAACATAAACTTTAACCATTCTTTGTAATTTCCATCCTTTCACATAGGGATAACGATCGGAAGAATTAAAGGGCTCCTGTTGATAATATTATAAAAAAAGCGTTTGAGGCGTTTATATATATCAGCCTTAACTTCCAGCCAGTCTATAGAAGATGGGCGCTCAAGATCTGCAAGCACTTCCAGTACCATTGTTTTTGCACTATCAAGTATCAAACCACCATGCTCTTCAATTACAAAACCCCTTGAAACAATGTCCGGGCCAAAAATTATTTCTCCGGAGTGTTCATTTACTGCCAGAAGCACAACTACAATACCGTCTCCGCTAAGCCTTTTTCTATCTCTAAGCACAACCTCTTCTACATCACCAACGCCTTTTCCATCAACAAGAACCCGGCCTGTGTTAACAGCTTCTCCCAGGCTGACCTCGTTGTCTTTAAAGCAGATAGTTTTACCATCCTCTGCAATAAGGACCCTGTTTTCAGGCATACCCATTTCCAGAGCCAGTTGTGCATGTTTGACAAGATGTCTATATTCACCATGAATTGGCACAAAATAGCGAGGTTTTACGAGACTGAGCATAACCTTTAATTCTTCTCTTTTGGCATGACCGGAAGTGTGTATATCGGAGACCTTCTCGTATACAACATCGGCGCCCATATGATAAAAGCTGTTTATTATAGATGTTATTGCATTTTCATTACCCGGGATAAAGCGTGATGAGAGGATGATCTTATCATTGGGCTTGATTTTAATTGTTTTATGGTGTCCATGAGCCATCCTTGTAAGAGCTGACATAGGCTCGCCCTGACTGCCTGTGGTTATAATTGCGATATTTTCATCCGGAAACATACCGATTTGACGCTCACTGATTTCCAGGCCATCAGGCATGCTGATAAAACCCTGTTCCCTTGCCAAACGGATATTCGTAACCATGCTTTTACCGCTAAGAACCAATTTTCGGTCAAATTCTACTGCCAGGTCAATGACCTGCTGGATTCGGGTTATATTTGAAGCGAAACTTGAAACTATAACCCGTCCTTGTGAGGTTTGGAATAATTCCCTGAGCGTTTTACGTACTGCACTCTCGCTCAGTGTAAATCCCTCCTTTTCAGCGTTAGTGGAGTCTGAGAAAAGCACAAGAACACCTTTTGCACCGTAATGGGCAAACCTTATAAGGTCAGTAGACTGTCCGTCAACAGGGGTCGGATCCAATCTGAAGTCGCCAGAATGAACAATTATTCCCTCAGGCGTTTCGATTGCAAGGCCAACACCATCAACAATGCTGTGGTTTACACTGATATATTCAATCCTGAATGGTCCAAGAGATGTGCTTTCTCCAGCGCTGATTTTTTTAAGATCAGGTTCTTCAGGTAAATCATGTTCCCTGAGTTTCTGTTTCAGCAATTCCAATGTAAAGCCTGTACCGAAAACAGGAACAAAAAACTCCTTCAGGAAAAAAGGCACTGCTCCTATATGATCCTCATGGCCATGAGTGAGAATAAGTGCTTTAACCTTATCTCTGTTTTCCCGCAGGTATTGCAGGTCTGGAATAACGAAATCAATCCCTGGCATATAGTCATCAGGAAACATAAGGCCCGCGTCAATTACAATGAGATATTGCTCATATTCGACAGCCATCATGTTGAGCCCGATTTCCCCAAGGCCCCCCAGGGGTATGATTTTTAACATTTAAAGCCTCTGTGTTATTTCGATGTATTCATTTTGCGGACATTTTTTTTCATACAAATTAATAATGAGGTCACTTTAACAGATCTTCCGAACCTTGATTTTTCAGGAAACCATAGACACACAATTTAAACAGGTCCGATATTACCGCATGAATAATCAACTTTTTTTTATTAAATAAACAATAAATTAATCCTTTAGTCAACCTGAGTCAACACACAAACTTTTAAATGCGCTTGATTTGAAGCATTCCTTTATGCTACAGATAAAACCTTACAAACTTGAAGCCCTTTAAATCTTTTCAGGTGCCCACAAAAATTGAAGGAGAAAAGAATATGGCAAGTGTTAACAAGGTGATATTAATAGGCAATCTAGGGAGAGATCCTGAGGTAAGATACACTGCAGACGGAGTCGCAGTAGCTAACTTCACTATTGCAACGTCAGAACAATGGAAAGATAAAAATGGTGAAAAGCAGGAACGTACCGAGTGGCACAGGATCGTGGCCTGGAGGCGTCTTGGCGAGATCTGCGGTGAGTATCTTCGAAAGGGAAGTCAGGTTTTTATTGAGGGAAAATTGCAGACAAGGTCATGGGAAGACCGCGATGGAGTTAAGCGCTATATTACAGAAGTGGTAGCTCAGGCCATGCAGATGCTTGGTTCTGCAGGAAAGGATACAAGGGAAGAATCGTTTGGCGCTCCATTGCCGGGTGATGAGCCGATGGCCATCCCGGATGATGACATCCCTTTTTAGACTTGTTGTCATTATTTAGGGGCAGTCTTTATTGATTATTAATAGTTGCATGCAGCTTTTGAACATTGCCGGACTGGAACTGCCTGTCAACATTTTGAGCTTTTAATGATCTGAATCAAAAAATTATGGAATCCTGCGACGGGTTCAAAATAGTCAGGAGTTTAATTGTCAGTCAGTATCAGTAGTGTCTTTATCTTTGGGTGAATCAATCTTTTCCGGGGGTTCATGAGTTGCCTTTTTGAAGTTTTTTATTCCCTTTCCTATCCCGCTGCCTATTTCAGGTAATTTGCCTGCGCCAAAAATAATTAAAATAATGATCAATATTATGATCAATTCGGGCATTCCTATCCCAAACATTGAGCTACCTCCAATATTATATGCATGCTATTCGATTTAATAATGAAGCATTTATAATTGCTTCTAATAAAGAAAACTATAAGCAGTCCTCATTCTTACTAAATATCATCAGGACGAAAATGTTTTTATGTGCTGTCGCCCTTATCAATCCTTCAACCAGGTCCTGCAGAGGTGATAGAAAACGTCCGAGAGATATACAATACCCACAATCTTACCATTATCCACCACAGGGATGCGCCGGTATTTCTTCTTTATCATCAGGTCAATTACAATCATTAAATCATCATCAGGCGCAACAGCTATCACAGGCGTGCTCATTATCTGTTCAACCCTCAAGTCCTTGAAGTGATCAACATAAACTTCAATTTCTCCTTTCCAGATGCTGAAGCTCCCTACTTCATAATTGAGGAAGGAGGGTCGCAAATGATAAAGTATGTCAAACATTGAAACCATGCCAAGCAGTCGGCCAGTGTCGTCTACCACCATGACACCGAAGGGTTTATAGCCTGTGGTTCTAACTTTACCGTTGAAAATCAACTTTGCTGCCTCCTTTACAGAGGCTTCGGGGCTAATAGTTTCATAATCATTGACCACAATATCTTTTGCCTTTAATTTTTCCATGAAATATCCCCTCCTTTAAATTGGTCTGGTCACGAGTATAATTTGCAGGGCTTTTTACTGTTCCCCATGTTGCATTCTTTATCTTAAAAGAGATGAAAATGCACTATTATTAAATTGTTGCCCACAATTTTTAATTTAGATCAAAAAAATATACATGTCAAGCGGCCTGGTGACAAGATATATGTGTCGTATGACTGGTTATGGCAACGGTTAAAAGATGCCGGTATAAGGCGCCATCACGATTTGTTGTGTAAAGAGTCTTTCAGCTTTTTTCGGATTATTAAATACACTGTTATGACTATGATCAGGCCGATTATAAAAACCGGATGGTTTTCTTTGTATATCCCGAATGCTACGGCAGATATTCCCAGAAACCCTGACAGGGCAACAATATGTTTAATTTTATTTGGTTTCATCAGTAGTAATTTGTCTTCAGTCCAGATGTTTAAGAAGCATGTCCTCATACTTGCTGGATATGGGTGATGTCTGCATTATCCATAAATATGTGCTGGCGATAAAATTTCAGTTCATTGAGGGATTCCCTGATGTCTTCCATGGCCTGGTGCTGTTTCTGTTTCTTAAAGCGAGGAAGTGCAGGATACCATCTTTTTGCCAGTTCCTTGATCGAGCTGACATCGATATTCCGGTAATTCAGAAAATCCTCCAGACGGGGCATATATTTTATTAGAAATCGGCGATCCTGCCAAATTGAGTTGCCGCAAAGAGGAGATTGACCTTTTTTACAGTATTTTGTCACAAAATCCAGTATTGCATCTTCAGCCTGGTTGCAATTATAAGGAGAGGTTTTTGCTCGATGAAGCAGGCCGGATAGCTGATGGTGTTTCCTGCTCCAACTGTCCATTAAAGAAAGGATATGCTCTGGATGTTTAATGGGAATGTCAGGCCCTTCGGCAATAATTTCAAGGCTGTTGCTGGTAATGATGCATGCGATTTCAAGAATGACATGGTTTTCAGGGTCAAGCCCTGTCATTTCCAGATCAATCCAGATTAGATGGCTGTCCAATTCAAGCTCCATTAAATGTATTAATCAATCCGCCTAGGCGGACGAGGATTTGATACCCCGCTGCTTGCGGCGGGGTAGTTCATTATTTGCGTCAGAAAATACCATAGAAGTACCTTATTCTACCACCAAAAATAAGAAAAATAAATTCTAATGCTTTTTTCTTTATTATTACTCCGGCGATTAAAAACATCAATCTTCATGCTGTACTTGATAACCCTGCCCCGGTCCCCGATTCGGGGATATCCAGTCGGAATCATTGTGGATTCCGGCTTTCGCCGGAATGACAACATTGACATATATTATTGCCGGAGTAATAATACAAAAAGAGTAGGATGTTCTATTGATATATTTATTCTGAAGATAGAAGAATGATTTATCGGCAGTTCAATAGTTGAAATAATAGTTTCTTACAGGTTGCCGGCATGAAGGCCTTTCTTCAAAAATTTGTTATATTATCGGCGATGCTGATCGGTCTGCCCCTGGCAGGTGTTTTTCTCTCAGGATTTCCTTTAAGCCGGTACTTTGAATTTCCTCCAAAAACTGTCTATGTAACTCATGCACCTTTTTCATTTCCCGTATTTATTGTTTCTCTTTTGTCGCTTGCCGTCTTTATCTTCTTTTTTATCAAAAGGGCTTTTGTTTACCTGAGGGTGAAAAAAACAACACCTGAATTCACTTTTCCATGGTGGGGCTGGGTTGGGATTATAGCATGCATTTCTTCCTGGATAACAGCATGGACCCGTTTTTCCTTTTTTGAAGATATCCAGACATATACCTTCGTTCCTCTCTGGCTGTCATTTATACTCATTGCCAACGCTTTGGCTTACAGGCAAAATGGACACTGCCTGATGATTGACCGTCCAGGAATATTCCTTCTTCTTTTCCCTTTCAGCTCTGTTTTCTGGTGGTTCTTTGAGTACTTGAACCGTTTTGTGCAGAATTGGCACTATACAGGAATTTCCTTGAATTCCTTTGAATATTTCCTTCATGCCACTATTTCATTTTCAACGGTTCTGCCCGCCGTTCAGGGGGTATACGAATGGATTTACGGCATGCCCTGGATCGAGAAAGGATTCGGTAATTTTGTAAGCATCAGGTTTTCCCGTCCGCGTGCTGTTGCATGGATAGTATTAGCTATTTCCGGTGCCGGCCTGACCTGTATCGGTGTATGGCCCGATTATCTTTTTCCCCTTCTGTGGATATCCCCTCTGCTTATCGTTATATCTCTAAAAACCCTTTTTGGAGATGATCACATAATAGCGGGTATTATTGCAGGGAATTGGTCACCTGTGATTTCAGCTGCTATTTCCGCTCTGGTCTGCGGATGGTTCTGGGAGATGTGGAATTATTACAGCCTGGCTAAATGGAAATATACAATACCCTTTGTGCAGGGATATCATGTTTTCGAGATGCCGGTCCTGGGATATGCGGGATATCTGCCATTTGGTCTGGAATGCGCTGTAATACTGGAAATGATCGTGGGACAGAGAGGTCAAACATAGAAATCAGATTCTCCCCATTGTTATCAGAGGGGGAGAGTCTTTGTTTAAAGGAATAGCTAAATGTGAGTTTATTTCATGAAAGATCTTTTATTCCCTTTAATATTATATCAAAAAGTTCCTTTATATCTTCCTTTTCAGTACATGAGAATGCCACGCGAAGATCAGTTTTGCCGAGGGAGATAAGTCCTACACCATATTTGTCCAGAAGGTGAACCCTGAGAGTTTCAGCGTCCACCGTCTTCAACTTGAGGCACATGAAATATCCGGAGTTGAAGGGATAGACCTCCCATGCCTCATTATATTTTGAGTCTGAAAGGACCTTTTTGACCTCCAGCGCCCTTTCCTTCATAATGCTGAATTTCTCCTGTTTTTCGGAATGATAGTTTTCACTGCGCATGGATTTCAGAACAATCTGCTGCCCCAGATGAGAGGCATTTGATATTGATCCCCTGACATTGCCAGCTGTTTTTTTCTCCAGGGCCTCATAAGCCTGCCTTGCATCGCCTTCAAAGCATGCTCCATAAGTAATAAAACCGACCCTTAAACCCCAGACAAAGTTTTCCTTGGTGGCGCCGTCCAGTTTTATGGCCAGCAACCTTGGATCTCGTCCTGTAAGTTTGCAGAAGATTGATTCTTTTGACGTTTCATCTCCATAAAAAAGACCAAAATAGGCGTCATCGGTAATTGCCAGAATATTTTTCCCTGCCCTGGCCAGGCTGATCAAGATATCAGCTATCTGTTCTGCTTCTTCATTGTTTACCGTATAACCAGTTGGATTATTGGGGAAGTTAAGCAGGACTATGATTTTGTGCTTTTTTTCAGCCTCAGAATTCAAGCAGTCCTCGAATGCTTGCAGGTTAAATCTATTATTTTTGTCAAAAAGTGTGTAGTTAATTATCTGAGCACCTCTTAAGACGCCAAAAGTCAGGTTGTAATTGCCCCACATTTTATCGGGAATGACAACAGAATCTTCCGGATCCATCCACATATCAGAAACAACACTCAGTCCGTGTGTGATAGCATTTGTAACAACAGGAATGCTTATATCAATCCCTTTAAGTGAAGGGTTTTTTTCATAAAGCTCATTACGCCATGCCTGCCGAAGCGGCATGATTCCGAAAGAAGGTGCATAAGTCAGGGATTCTTCAGGCTCAAGCCCTTTAATTGATGCCATTATCGACGGAAGATACATCGTTCCGCCTTTTTCAGTCGCCATGCCGATAGTGGCATTGAATCTATGGGCCTTTTCCCTGGCTTCAGCACTTTGCGAAAGGATACCTTTGGGAAAAAACAGATTCTTCCCAACTTCAGAAAGCATCTCATAGACATGAATATTTGCCTTCATTATGATTTCGTTCAGTTCACTGGCGATCGGATTCATAATGATTCTCCTTGTTTTTCAGTAAGAGACATTTTAGAGACTACTATATGTCGAATTTAAAAGTCCATATTCTGATTTAAGACATTATCCCGTTATCATTTACCTGACTTTACTGCCTGCTTTGACGGCTATGTAGTTCATCAATAATAAAAATTATTCATTAACCGGCTGTCATGAGATTTGTCAAGAGGAATCATTATCATATCATGAAGGAAGTATGAAAAAACCTGCCTGCCTTTGTGCCCTGAATGTTTTTCCTGAACAACTTCAAATACTGAAAGAAAGGATTTAGCTTGACTTGAATATATATATCTAACTATATATATAAAATTTGACTTTTGAAGGGTTTCGTGACCATTTTCCTGTAATGCAGAGTTCAGGGGGGTGGGTTGAAATATAATACTAATATAATTTTAAGGAGAATGGATTATGGCAGATGTGGTAATTGTTTCTGGTGCGAGAACGCCGGTTGGGACTTTTGGTGCAACATTAAGAGACATCCCTGTTAAGGAACTGGGATCTATCGTTTTAAAGGAGACTCTGAAAAAAGTTAATTTGAGGCCCATAGTAACGGAAGATTTGACTCAGTTTGAACCTGATTCCCTCAAAGGCAGAGGCATGATTGAGCTGGAAAAAAAGGGTTACGACTATGATGAATCAGCTCAGCCTGTTGAAGTTGATGAAGTGATTATGGGTAATGTTCTGCAGGCAGGGCAGGGGCAGAATACAACCAGGCAGGCTATGATTGCTGCCGGATTCCCAAAGGAAGTCGGTGCGTTTACAGTTAATAAGATATGCGCCTCAGGAATGAAAGCTGTTGCCCTTGCTGCTCAGGCAATCCGTTATGGAGAGGCGGACATTATACTGGCCGGCGGAATGGAAAGCATGAGCGGTGCCCCGTATATCCTTCCCGCTGCCAGATGGGGAGCAAGAATGGGCGATAAACCGCTGGTTGATCTCATGATCCTTGATGGTATATTTGAAATTTTTTATGGGTATCATATGGGTATAACGGCTGAGAACATTGCCGAAAAATATCAGATCTCAAGACTGGAACAGGACGAATTAGGTGCCCTCAGCCATGCGCGAGCCAGGAAGGCAATAGTGGATGGAAAATTCAAGGAGGAGATAGTTCCGGTAATAATCCCTCAGAGAAAGGGTGATCCAATCGTTTTTGATACTGATGAAAGGCCCATGGATACAAGTGTTGAAAAGATGAGCAAGCTTGCGCCGGCATTCAAGAAGGACGGAACTGTAACAGCCGGTAATGCCTCAGGCATTAATGATGCTGCAGCAGCATTACTCCTGATGTCAGATACCAGGGCCAAAGAACTCGGCCTGAAACCGCTTGTAAAGATCAGATCCTGCACATTCGCGGGTGTGGATCCGGCTTATATGGGCCTCGGTCCTATTCCTGCAGTTCGCAAGATTCTTAAAAAGGAAAATCTTAGTATAGATGATTTTGGCGCTATTGAGCTGAATGAGGCCTTTGCATCTCAGGCAATGGCATGTGTAAGGGAATTGAAGTGCGATATGGAAAAAACGAATGTCCTTGGCAGCGGGATTTCAATCGGCCATCCAATCGGATGTTCAGGTGCCCGAATTATTGTGACCCTTATGAATGAAATGTTGAGAGAAGGCCACGATCTTGGTCTGGCAGCTCTTTGTATAGGCGGCGGTCAGGGGATGGCTACTGTCATTGAAAGAGTATAAAATAACTAACTGAAGGTAAAGAAGGAAAAAGCTGAAAGACAGAACCTGGTTTCTTCTTTCAGCTTTAAAATTTGGCGGCTTCGTAAAAAATTCATCTTCCCTCAAGAGCGGTATTTGACGAGCGGTGTAGCGTTTGGATCTTTTTACTATGCCGTCAGTTTGACGACTTTTTACGAACCCATCAAGATTTAGTGGAAGTGCGAAATATTTATTAATCGAATGATAGACGGCAAGTCTATTGTTTTCAGTTCTTTTAGATGTTTCAGCAAAGGAGGAAAAATGGCCTACGAAAACATTATCTTTGAAAAAGATGGAAGTGTCGCGATTATCAAGTTCAACAGGCCCAAGGCCTTGAATGCGATTAATTCTGAATTGATGATTGATCTTGGAGATGCACTGGACAATATTGAGGGAGATGCATCAATTAAGGTTCTTGTGCTCACAGGGGAGGGAGACAAGTCATTTGTGGCGGGGGCAGATATTGCTCATATGTCCAAACTTCCACCACTTCAGCTCCGTAAATTTTCCATGGACGGTCAGGCGCTTTTCTTTCGACTCGAAAATCTCCCGATTCCGGTTATTGCATGCGTAAACGGCTTTGCTCTTGGCGGAGGGTGTGAAATTGCTATGGCATGTGATTTCATATATGCTTCTGAAAAGGCAAAATTCGGCCAGCCGGAAATTACCCTGGGTCTGATTCCGGGATTTGGCGGAACCCAGCGTCTCCCAAGGCAGGTTGGGAAGGCCATGGCAAAAGAGCTCTGCATGACTGGTGAATTGATAGGCGCACAGCAGGCAAGGGAAATAGGCCTTGTAAACAAGGTTTTCCCTCCTGAAGAACTCTGGGATGCAACCATGAAGACAGCACAGTCAATTGCCGCGAAAGGAAGGGTTTCCATGAGCGGCATAAAGAAATGTATTGACAGGGGATTTGACCTTGATCTCCGTACAGGCTGCAATGTTGAAGCGGATAATTTCGGGTACTGCGCTGTGAGTCCGGACGGCAAGGAAGGTATGACTGCATTTTTAGAGAAAAGAAAACCTGAATTCAAAGGGGAATTATTCTAAAAATGGATTTTTCCCTCACTGAAGAACAGCTACTTGTGCGGGACATGGCCCGGCGTTTTGCCGAAGCCGAAATCAAGCCACGTGCTGCAGAATTTGATGAAACACATGAGCATCCTGCTGATATTATAAGACAGCTGGGCGATCTGAAGATGCTCGGCGTTGCAGTCCCGGAGGAATATGGCGGAGGAGGAATGGACCATGTGAGCTATGTGCTTGCCATGATAGAAATCTCAAAGGCATGTGCAGCTACAGGGTCGATAATGTCAGTGAATAATTCCCTTTATTGTTATCCGCTTCTGGCATTCGGCAACGAGGGACAGAGAATGAAATATCTTTATCCCTGCGCGTCCGGCGAAAAACTTGGATGTTATGGACTTACTGAGGCTGGAGCTGGTTCGGATGCCGGCGGCATCCGAACCACTGCCTTTGGCAACGGCGATGGTTATATAATCAATGGTGAGAAGAAATTTATCACCAACGGCAATGTCGCATCCTACTGCGTCCTGGCTGCTCATCTTACTGTTGAGGGCGAAGGATACAAGGGAATAAGCGCTTTTGTGGTGGACCTTGAAAAAACTGAGGGATTCAAGGTTGGGCATGTTGAAAATAAACTTGGTATTCTTGCTTCAGGAACTGCTGAACTTATTTTTGACGAGGCAAGGGTTCCGGCCGATGCACTCCTGGGAAATGCGGGGCAAGGTCTGAAAATAATGCTGACAACCCTTGACGGGGGAAGAATCGGTATTGCATCACAGGCAGTAGGGATTGGCAGGGCTGTACTCGAAAATGCTTTGGAATATGCCAAAACCAGGGAGCAGTTCGGAAAGACAATTTCAACATTTCAGGCAATTCAATGGAAACTGGCAGATATGGCCACAGAACTGGATGCTGCTGAAATGCTTACGCTCAGGGCTGCATGGCTGGAGGACCATAAAATGCCTTATGAAAAAGAGGCGGCCATGGCCAAGATGTACGCATCTGATGTAGCCATGAGGGCCTCCATAGAGGGCATTCAGATCCTTGGCGGTTACGGGTACTGCAAGGAATACCCAATGGAGCGTTTTATGAGGGATGCCAAGATATGCCAGATATATGAAGGCACAAACGAAATTATGCGCCTGGTGATTTCCAGAGGAGTATTAGGTAAGAGATAATTTGATAAAAGGAAAATGGTATGTCTTTGATATTTAATCGTAAAGTCTTTGATGATATAGAAAAGGCCCACATGGATTGGCAGGAGAAGCTGGACAGGGTCTTTGAAATTAAACCTGAAAGACTTGAGAGGTTTTCCACAGTTTCAGACAGGGAAATCAAAAGGATTTATACCCCTGAAGATATAAGAGACCAGGATTTTTCGGCTGATATAGGCTTTCCGGGTGAGTATCCTTTTACAAGGGGTGCTCAGCCATCCATGTATCGAGGGCGTCTCTGGACCATGAGGATGTTTGCAGGACTCGGAAGTGCCCATGATACGAATAAACGATTTCACCTCCTGGTTAACCAGGGGCAGACAGGGTTGTCAACTGCCTTTGATATGCCCACATTGATGGGCTATGATACGGACTCTCCAAAGGCAAGGGGTGAGTGCGGCAAGTGCGGAGTGGCAATTGATACATTAAAGGATATGGAAGACCTGTTTGAAGGTCTTCCCATTGACAGGATAACCACGTCCATGACCATCAATCCGCCAGCGGCGGTTATTTGGGCAATGTATATTGTCATGGCTGAAAAGAGAGGAATAAACAAAAATATTATCGGCGGAACCATACAGAATGACATGCTGAAAGAGTTTATTGCCCAGAAGACTTTTATGTGCCCGCCTGAGCCTTCCATTCGTATAATAACAGACACGGTTGAATATGGAACTCATGATGTCCCCAGGTGGAATACTATCAGCATAAGCGGATACCATATAAGGGAGGCCGGGTCCACGGCTGTACAGGAACTTGCCTTCACCCTGGCGGACGGCATTGCCTATACCCAGCACGCAGTTGAAAGGGGGCTTGATGTCGATTCGTTTGCACCTCGTTTTTCCTTTTTTTTCAATTCTCATCTTGATTTTTTTGAAGAAATAGCCAAGTTTCGCGCAGCAAGGCGAATGTGGGCCAGGATCATGAAGGAGAGATTCAAGGCAAAGGATCCGAGATCGTGGTGGCTGAGGTTTCACACCCAGACAGCCGGATGTTCTCTTACTGCGCAGCAGCCATATAACAATGTGGTAAGGACGGCTTTGCAGGCCCTGGCCGCCGTATTAGGCGGTACACAGTCGCTTCACACAAATTCCCTTGATGAAGTTCTTGCACTTCCCACTGAAGAATCTGCCACTATTGCATTGAGGACCCAGCAGATTATTGCAGAGGAATCCGGTGTTACAAATACTATTGATCCTCTTGGAGGATCCTACTGCCTTGAGGCGCTCACAAATCAACTTGAGGAAGAGGCTTTTGAGATTATAAAAAAGATTGATGACATGGGCGGTATGCTTGCTGCAATTGAAAAGAATTATCCTCAACAGGAGATTGCTGATTCTGCCTACCATTACCAGAGGCAGGTTGATGAAAAACAGAAGACCGTGGTGGGTGTTAACAAATATAAAACTGATGAGAAAATTAAGGTTGATCTCCTTGAAATTGATGAGGAACTTGAAAGGCTTCAGATAGAAAAGATTAACAGGATAAAGAACGAGAGGGACAACAGCAGGGTTAAAGAGTGTCTTGAAAGAGTAGGTGAAGCCGGTTCAGGAAATCAGAATGTCATGGAGCCGTTGATAGATGCAGTAAGGACTTATGCAACTCTTCAGGAGATCTGTGATGTTTTTAGAGGAGTTTTTGGTGAATACAGGGATCCGGGTATTTACTAGATAGAACCCGTAACCTTGCTTTTCATTCAAGATATTGAAGAAGAGGATGAGCATGATTCAGAAAAGAAAAGTTAGAATAATGGTGGCGAAGCCGGGACTCGATGGGCATGACCGTGGGGCAAGGATAATAGCAAGGGCTTACAGGGATGCAGGCTTTGAGGTGATATATACCGGTCTTCACCAGACACCGGAAGAGATTGTTGAAGCTGCCATTCAGGAAGACGTTGACATGATAGGACTTTCGAGCCTTGCGGGTGCTCATAAATACCTGTTCCCAAGGGTTTTAGAAATCCTCCACGAGAACGGAGCAGATGATATTGTTGTATGCGGCGGAGGTATTTTCCCGGAAGAAGATATTGCGGCTCTTAAAAAGGCCGGAATCAAGGAAATTTTTACACCCGGATCTTCATTAGAGGAGATCGTTAAATGGGTTGAGGATAATGTTAAGCCAAGGTAAAGGTAATATGCTATGAAAAGCACGGCAGAAAAGGTTGTTGCCGGTGACATAAGAGCTGTGGCAAGGCTTATACGCGATATAGATGATGGTATTCCTGAGATAAGGGAGGTCTTGAAGGAGATTTATCCACATACGGGAAAGGCTTATATAGTAGGTATAACCGGGGCTCCTGGTGTAGGAAAGAGCACGCTTGTAGACCAGATTATTACCCACCTGAGAAAACAGGACAAGACTGTAGGAGTCCTTGCAGTTGATCCGACAAGCCCTTTCAGTGGCGGGGCTATTCTCGGTGACCGTGTCAGGATGCAGCGTCACAGCATGGACAAGGGCGTATTCATAAGATCTCTGGCTACCAGGGGTCATTTCGGTGGCTTAACCCAGTCAACAAGGAGTGCCATTGATGTTTTGGATGCAATGGGCAAGGATTTCATACTCGTCGAAACAGTAGGAGTTGGACAGGATGAAGTAGAGATCGTCAGGAGCGCCCATACTACAATTATTGTGGTTGTCCCGGGTATGGGTGATGATGTCCAGGCAATAAAAGCAGGGATTCTGGAGGCTGGTGACATATTCCTGATAAACAAGGCTGATCGGGAGGGTGCGGAAAAGACGGCAGCCGACTTGCGATTAATGATTGATATGGATCAGGAAAAATACAGAAAAGGTGCATGGAAGCCGCCCATACTCAAGGCACAGGCTGTATTTGATAAGGGTATTGCTGAACTTCTGGAAGAAATACATAAACATGGCAAGTACATGCTTGAATCTGCTGATGGTATGAAATTGGCCAGGAAAAAGGAGCGAGTTCGCGAGGAACTGTCCGATATGATTAAGAACAGGATCATAGAGGAAGTGATTAACAGCATAACCAGGACCGAAGAATTTGAGAGTGCAGTTGAGTCAATAGTTTCAGGAGACAAGGATCCCTACACTGCCTGCGAACAACTGGTCTTTCCAAGGATAGTGAATTCTGCCGGATGAAAGGATTCTGGAAGCAGATTTTTATCAGCAATTTATTATGGTGTGAAAGATTCCAGGCAATATGTATTGAATTCATTCGTTTTTTTATGGTGTAAATGTCATCTGAAATATTTTGGTGGATAAGACAGATTATTCTTGTGCTGCTGAGTTGCTTCTTTCTAATTTTTGGAATCAATCTTCTTATCTCTGCATATCAATTGAAAGACCCTTTCCGGTTTATCATGACCTTTTTTTCTTCAAATCTGATAATACTTATCAGCGCCACACTGCTGATCGGTTTTATCTGCCGGATGATCAATCTGTATAAAAATAAATAGGCTTGCTTTTCTTCCTGGAATCATACAGGCTTTAAGAGGTCGATTTGGCAAGGAACTGGCCCATGACACTTTTTGAACATTACAGTGAAATAATACCGGATTTTTCTCATTTTCAGGAATTCCTTCAAAAACCATTTCCCAGTCATATCAGGATTAATTCATTAAAAACAGAGCCTGATGAGACGGCAGGTTTTATAAGGTCAAGGGGAGATAACCTTGAAAGGTCTCTGAAAGGAAATAACACCCTTTATTCCATGAAAGGATTAACTTCACCCGGGAACCTGATCGAGTACTTTTTGGGTTATATTCACCCGCAGGCCCTTACTTCCTGCCTTGCTTCCATTGCACTTTCTCCTGAAAAGGGCTCATTTGTACTTGATATGTGTGCTGCTCCCGGTGGGAAGACCTCCCATCTTGCTCAGCTTATGAATAATACCGGATTAATTATTGCAAATGAACTTTACCATAACAGGCATATACCAATGGGACATACCCTTGCCAGGCTTGGAATTATGAATACAGTCCTTACTGCATATCAGGCTCAGGAGTTTCCCTTAAGACAGAAATTTGATTATGTACTGGCGGATGTACCCTGTTCCGGAGAAGGACGTTTCAGGAGGATAAATGAAGGTTCCAGTTACAGGGAACCGTATGAAAGGGAAAGGCTCACCACTCTGCAGAAAAAGATTATTCTTAGAGGTTTTGATTTGCTTAAAGGTGACGGAAGGATGGTTTACGCAACCTGTACATATAGTCCTGAAGAAAATGAGGCAGTAGTGAATTATCTGTTACAGAACCGTGATGCTGTTCTGCTGCCATTAAAGACAGGATTTGATCATGATCCTGGACTGATCAGCTGGAGAGATGATAGATATGAAAAACAACTTGAAAACTGCGCCAGGTTTTACCCTCACAGGATCGACTCGGTGGGATTTTTCATGGCCTCAATTGGCAGAAGAAGCTGAACGGAATCGTATTCTTACATATCTGGAACACAGGTTCGGGATATCGCGGGAACTGTTTGATGATTATCTGCTGCTCAGTAGAAAAGACAGCTGGTACATGATGAGAAAATCGTGTGGAGAAATTCAGCTTTCTCATTTAAAGCCTTCGAAGGTAGGACTTAAGGCCTTTCACAAAGTCGGCAATTTTATAAAGCCTACCACAAGGATGATTCAGATTTATGGCCCTGCTGCAACCAGGGCAAAGCTGGAAATTGACGAAAGCCAGTTGAGCGCACTTTTATCAGGAGGAGATATTCCCTTTGAAACAGATATCGAAAAAGGGTATGTAATACTTACGCTGAAGGGGAATCGTGTGATGGGTTTAGGATTGCTTATTAACGGAAGGGTTCGTTCTCAGCTCCCTCGCAAGGAAGTCAGAGAGGCAATGCTTGATCCGGAAGCGATCAGGTAATGCTGCTTGCATATGGGATAATAATCAGGAGGTCTTAGTAATGTTGAGTATGGATAGTATTGAAAGATACTCGGAAGTATTGCTCTGGGGTTTGAAAACCGCAAGAAAGGTAAGATTTAATAAAAATGAAGTTGTATTAATCCGATTTGATCTGGCTGCCATTAAGCTGGCTGAAATACTTCAGGAAAAGATAATGGATATGGGATTGAACCCTGTATTGCGCATGGGCCTGACCCCTGTCATGGAACATAATTTTTATAGCAGGGCTAATAAAAACCAGCTCGTTTTCAATGCACCCGGGGAAAAGGAACTTTATGAAAACCTTAATGGCAGTATCTATCTGAATGCGCCGGAGTCATTGACTCATCTTAGCGACATTGATCCGAAGAAGATCGGAAAGGCGGCTGTAGCGAGGAAGCCTTTACGTGACCTACTATGGGAACGGGAGGATAGAGGGGAATATGGATGGACCCTTTGCACCTTTCCAACGGATGAATTGGCAAAACAGGCGGGATTGAGCATTGAAGATTACAGTGAACAGATAATCAGGGCATGCTATCTGGACAGACAGGACCCTGTAAAGGCATGGAAGGGTATTTACAAGGATGCAATGTCCATTAAGAACTGGCTTAACAGTATGGATGTCAAATACTTCCATGTCGAATCCGAACATACAGACCTTAAAATCAGGCCAGGGAAACAGCGTAAATGGGTAGGTATATCAGGGCATAACATTCCAAGTTTTGAACTTTTTATTTCTCCGGACTGGAGAGGGACTGAAGGGATTTACTATGCTGACCAGCCATCATTTAGAAGCGGCAACTATGTAAAGGGTGTGAAGCTTGTTTTCAGCAGGGGCTCGGCTGCTCAGATAAATGCCGGGCAAGGAGAGGAATTTGTAGTAAAGCAATTATCCATGGACAAGGGTGCTGGAAGGGTAGGGGAGTTTTCCCTTACAGACAAAAGGTTTTCCAGAATAGACAAATTCATGGCTAATACCCTTTATGATGAGAATTACGGAGGCGATTACGGAAATTGCCATATTGCAGCCGGTTCTTCATACAGCGATACCTACGATGGTGATCCTGCAGAGCTTACAGAAAAGGAGAAAAAGAGGCTGGGTTTTAATGATTCCGCCCTTCATTGGGACCTTGTTAATACGGAAAAAAAGACGGTTACGGCATTCCTGAAAAACGGCAGGAAAACTCTGATTTATGAAAACGGGATGTTCAACTTTTGATCGGGTTAATAATATTGCAAATCCATTGCCTGAGTCAGGTGTCAAGAGGGAAATCAGCAACTTTGGAATAAAATGCCGGGTAAGGGGTAATCGGTTTTTTGTAGAAATTGACACACAATTATCATTTCCCTATTATCCATAAAATAAACTACCCCGCCGCAGAGCAGTGGGGTATCGTAAAAAGCATTGAACGCCCCAAGGGGCGGGGACTTGTCTGCCTGAGGCAGGATCGAACCCTCGTCCGCCTCTGGCGGATTGAAAAAATTAGTTTTTTAGAAGAATCCCCGGCAGGGTATAAAATGGAGCAACAGGATATAAATCCCGTGAACGATCAACAGTATCAGGATAATATTTTAATGGGAGTTTCCCGCACCTTTGCCCTGACCATACCTCAACTCCCGCCGGATCTTTCAAGGGTGGTCGGTAATGGTTATTTGCTGTGTCGCATTGTTGATACGGTAGAGGATGAACCAGCGTTGACACCTGATCAGAAAAGGCATTTCTCTCAGGAATTTGTAAGAGTAGTCGCAGGAAATGCGAGTGCGTATGAATTCAGCAACAGCCTTTTTTCAGCTCTTTCCAGCAGCACAACTGATGAAGAAAAAGACCTCATAAAAAATGTACCTGCCGTTATCCGCATAACTCGCAGCTTTTCCGGGATTCAACAGGCGGCTTTGCTTCGCTGTGTGCAGATTATGGCTGAAGGCATGGCAGATTTTCAACAGAACGGCAGCCCCTTCGGATTAAAAGACATGGAGGAAATGGATCGTTACTGTTATCATGTTGCCGGGGTAGTCGGTGAGATGCTGACTACCCTGTTCTGTGATTATTCTCCCAGGATTGCCAGGAAACAGTCACAGTTGGAGTCTCTGGCAGTATCATTTGGCCAGGCCCTTCAGATGACCAATATCCTTAAGGATATATGGGATGACAGGGCGCGTGGTGCATGCTGGCTGCCTCAGGATATATTTTTGAAGTCAGGGTTTAATCTTAAGGATTTGTCATCCAGTGACTATGATCCTGCTTTCGGTGAGGGCATTGCAGGTTTGTTAAGTATATCCTATGTCCACTTGAAAAACGCCTTGAGTTATATACTGCTTATTCCTCGAAATGAACAGGGAATCCGACGTTTTTGTCTCTGGGCCCTGGGAATGGCAATACTGACCCTGCGCCGCATAAACAGATACCGTAACTTTTCTGAAAGCCGGCACGTCAAAATCTCGAGGCGAAACGTAAAAGCCACCATATTTACGTGCAATATCACAGCATTCAGTAATCTCAGCCTGAGAATGCTGTTCTATTTTTTGACAAGATCGTTGCTGAAAAGTCAGTAAGATTTTAATGGTGTAATGTGAGTTGAATTTACTGTTATGGATGACAACAGCCTTCTTATCTCAGTTCAGGACTTAAGGGTATATTTCTACGGTGATGGAAAAGTTTCTCATGCCGTGGATGGAGTAAGCTATGAAGTCCGAAGAGGTGAGACGGTATGCATTGTCGGAGAATCGGGCTGCGGAAAGACGGTTTCAGCGCTGAGTATCCTGAGACTTGTACCAAGTCCGCCGGGAGAAATAATGGACGGCAGGATCATGCTCGAGGGGAAGAACCTCCTGGATCTGCCTGAAGAGGATATGCGGAAGATCCGTGGAAACAGGATTGCAATGGTCTTTCAGGAACCCATGACCTCATTGAATCCTGTCTTCACAATAGGCGATCAGATTGAAGAATGTCTTAGGATACATAAAAAGGCGGAGCCGCATGAATTGCGGCAAAGGTGTGTTGAACTGCTGACAGATGTGGGGATTCCATCTGCTGAAGACCGGATTAATGATTACCCTCATCAGTTGAGCGGCGGGCAAAGACAGAGGGTAATGATTGCAATGGCCCTGGCGTGCAATCCTGACCTTATTATTGCAGATGAGCCGACTACTGCCCTGGATGTGACGATACAGGCCCAAATATTGAATCTGTTTAAAAAGATTCAGAAAAACGGCTCCAAATCACTTCTTTATATCACCCATGATCTGGGCGTTGTAGCAAATCTGGCAGACCAGGTATACGTGATGTATGCTGGAATTATTGTAGAACAGGGCAATACATCACAGATCTATAATGAAACCTCTCACCCATACACTATAGGACTGATGGAATCGCTTTCGGGCCGTTCCAGGCGGGGTAAAAGACTGTACAGCATTCCCGGAACAGTTCCAAATCCGGCATTTAAACCGGGCGGATGCCCTTTTCATCCAAGGTGCCGGTTTGCAAATGCCAAATGCAGCGAACAATTTCCTGAGATGTGTGATTATGGTGAAGGTCATTTAAGCCGCTGTCCTGTTTTGTATGAACAGAGGGCGGATGCAGCTTCGTGAATTAATTATTTTCCTTTATGAAGAGAGCGGGTCTTGAGCAACGAAATTACCCTGAAGACAGAAGGCCTTAAAAAATATTTTCCTGTGCGCAGAGGATTCCTCCAGAAGATTGGCAGCTGGATAAAGGCTGTTGATTCTGTGGACCTGGAGATTGAGCGGGGAAAAACACTCGGTCTGGTCGGCGAAAGCGGATGCGGTAAATCCACTGTGGCAAGAGTCATACTTAAATTACTGGAGCCTGATGGAGGCAGGATTATTTTTCAGGGTCGTGATATCAGCGCCCTGTCTGAAAGTGAAATGAAACCTTTGCGGAAGGACATGCAGATTATATTCCAGGATCCTTTCGGATCACTTAATCCGCGTATGACAGTGGGACAGTCAGTTGAGGAAGGTCTCAGAACCCTGGGACTTCCAGGGAACGAGAGAAAGGGGCGGGTAGAAGAACTCCTGAATATGGTCGGCGTCTCAGCCGGCAGTTCAGATCGCTATCCTCATGAATTCAGCGGAGGACAGCGTCAGAGGATCGGTATCGCACGAGCGCTCAGCGTAGACCCTGCATTAATTATTTGTGATGAGCCGGTTTCTGCTCTGGATGTTTCCATCCAGGCCCAGATCATTAATCTGTTGAATGATCTGCAGGAAAACCTGGGCCTCAGTTATCTATTTATCTCCCATGACCTGAATGTAGTGAGCTACATAAGTGATAAAACCGCAGTTATGTATTTAGGGCAGATCATGGAATATGCATCTACTGAAGAGATATTTGAAAATCCGGTCCATCCATATACCAGGGCACTGCTGTCGGCTATTCCAGTGCCGGAACCCGGTAAAGGCTTAGATACAGAACTGATCGGCGGTGATGTCCCCAGCCTGACTCACACTATTGAAGGCTGCAAATTTCAGAACAGATGCCCTATGGTTGAAGACAGGTGCAGGACAACGGAGATTGATACTTACAGGGCTGGGGGAGACGGTCACATGGTGAGGTGCTGGAAAGCGTTGTAAAACCAGCCGCCCCTCCCTATTTATCATCTCTTTTATGTTTACAGATTGAACGACAGCTCAAGGATTATTACAGATGAGGGCTCCTTTTTTGGCTTGACTTTTATAGAGAATCAGGCAAAATACACTTCTTGATGGGGGATCGTATAGTGGCAATACGACGGGTTCTGGCCCCGTTAACCGAGGTTCGAATCCTCGTCCCCCAGCCACAATTAGACCACGCCCAGCGCGTGGATTTGCATTTATAAGGTCCCATCGTCTAGCGGTCTAGGATATCGGCCTCTCACGCCGGAGACACGGGTTCGATTCCCGTTGGGACTACCATGGATAAGTTAATAAACCCCTTGAAGTTGTCAAATCAGTTCAAGGGGTTTTTATGGTTGTTTTGCAATAGAATGCCTCGCTACAGGCGTTAATACCATCAATAAACTAAGTCCAAGAAGACTTACCAGCAGGGCAATCCAGATAGGAAGGATGTAGCTGCCGGTCATATCAAAAATATATCCTGTTATAACGGGTCCTATTGCTCCGCCAGCAGTCCCAAAAAAAACAACCATACCGAACAGGGAACCATGGGAAGACGTCCCGAAAAGTTCTGCCACAATAGGTGAAATCACCGTAAAAAAACCTCCATGGGCAAGGCCGTATATAGCAGCAAAAAGATACAGTTTCCACAACTGATCCGCTGTCTTCAACCATAACATTGAGGTTATTAACACTAATATTGCTATCATCATGGACCGCTTGCTTCCAATCCGGTCTATCACCATGCCAGTTATAAAACGGCCTGCCATGCTGACAACACCGATTGTTGAGAGAACTCCTGAAGCTTTATGAACGGAAATGCCGATATCTCGTGCGTGCGGGACGATGTGAACCAGTACACTCATCAAACAGGATACGATAGAAAGGTTGATAAGGCACAGAATCCATAACTGAGACGTTTTAGATGCCATAAAGAATGAAAAATCTATTATAGCACGTTCTTCATTTGAATCCGTGGATGACAAATGTGTTGTATTTGAGATTTTCTCAGGCTCTTTTTTTAGCAGCCAGGCAATAATAGTCAGTATAATTAAGGAGATAACCCCAAGCACTACAAAAGAATTTCTCCAGCCATAGCCTGCAATCAAAAGACTTGCCAGAAGGGGAAAGACAAATTGTCCCGCACCGGTTCCCACTTTTACAATCCCCGTCATTAATCCGCGTCTGGCCGGAAACCATCTGGCAACAGTTGTCAGGGCAATAACATCAACAGAACTTAATCCGATTCCGAAAATAAAGCCGAAAAAAAGGTAGAGTTCCCAAATAGAATTGGTATGGGACATTAATATATAGCCTGCACTGAAAAATAAGGCCGTCAACCCTACGATGATCCTTGGGCCGATTCTGTCGTTTAAATGTCCAATTAAGATTCCAAAAAAGCCGGAAACCATGAAAGCCATTGACGATGCACCGGAGATCACTGCCCGCGACCATCCGAATTCAGAAATTAACGGTGTGAAGAATATCCAAAAGGCATTATATACCCCAATTCCTACCGTCTGGAGACAAAAACAGCAGGTAATAATAACTTTCGAATAGCTGCGTGGTTGTTTATCCTCTTGTATCATACATTTTTATCTCTCAAAATTTTACCAGCCTATGGCTGGGACAAAAAAGTGGATTATGACAAAACCTCTTGAAAGAGGTGGCAGATGCCCGCTTAACTTGAAGGGCAAGAATATTGAGCTTATATTAATGCCTATATAAGTTGTTTTTCAGTCAATTACATAAAACTTTGCTTTTTCGGCAAGGTAAGAGATAGTTGTTTCGGACATGTCAAATAGTGCTACCTATTCTATAACCCTCACTCGTCGCTTTTCCAACCCTGCGTGGCTCCAGGGCGTCTCCTATTACATATATCTCATGAGCCAATCCTTTAAGCTCATCATAAAGCCTTGTCTCAGATACGAGTCCGGTGGCCAATACTACCTTATCTCCATTTATATTGATAATATTTCGGCCTTTTTCTATACCGGTAACACCATCATCGGTAATTTCTATGATCTTTGTTTCGGTAATCATTTCCACGCCCGATTCTGTAAGTCTGGTGAGAAGAATAGCCTTGATAGTCAATGCATCTTGAGCTATTCCAGGAATCATTTCTACAATTGTTACCTTTTTACCCTGTTGGGCAAGGTACAGGGCCGTTTCACAACCAACTGCACCACCTCCGACAATAATCGTTTTTTCTCCGGGATGGGCTTTGCCTAACAGGATGTCGATAGCAGTAGTGACAAAAGGTTTCTCAATGCCGGGAATATTCAAACGGAAAGCGCTTGCACCTGTGCCAATAATCACAACCTCCGGTTTGATCTCACTTACCATCTGTGCCGTGACTTCCTTGCAAAGTTCTATTTTTATTTCGGGAGATTCCATTTGCCTTATCAACCATTCCTTATATTTTTTCAGGTCCTCTTTGAAGCTCGGCACTGTTGCTGCGTTTAACAGCCCTCCCAGAATTTCAGTTTTTTCGCATAGAGTGACATGGTGACCTCTCAAGGCTGCAACGCGTGCCGCTTCCATGCCTGCTACCCCGCCGCCAGCAATAAGAACTTTCTTACGTCTCAGCGGCACAGTTAATTTATAACTTTCAAAGCCTACTTCGGCATTAACAGAACATTTTATCCCTACACTCATTTTTCTGCACATCTCGCTGCATCTAATGCATGGGCGTATTTTTTCCGGCTCACCCGCCATCAGTTTATTACCTATTTCGGGATCAGCCAGATGACCTCTGCCTATAGCAATAAAATCCGCTTTTCCCTGTTGAAGGACTTTGTCGCCAATCTCAGCTGTTATGGAACCAACAGTTATAACAGGCAAGTTGACGACCTTTTTTATTTCTTCGGCATCATTGATAATGTGTCCGCGTGGTTCATACATTGAAGCCCCGGTACTTGGCCGGCGAGGAAAGGTAAGACCGGTCGCATAAATTCCCGCTGAGACATCCAGAGCATCCACTCCGACTGCTTCCAGCTTTTTTGCAACTTGTTTCGCCTCTTCTAATTCAAGCCCACCATCAACATAATCTGTTGAGTTAATCCTTGTTAGCATTGGAAAATCAACGCCCACAATTTTTCTTATCTCTTGAATTACTTCTATAAGAAAAGTCATCCTTTGATTGATATCGCCACCATATTTGTCTGTTCTTCGGTTAGTATTGGGCGCCAGAAACTGGTTAATAAGATACCCATGAGCTGCATGCACCTCTATCGCATCAAACCCTGCTTCTTTTGCTCTCCTGGCCCCTTGTGCGAATGACTCGACTAACTCAATTATCTGCTCAATGCTTAATTCTTTAGGAAATCCTCCTGATACAGGACAGGGAATAGTTGAAGGTGCCAATGTTGGCATGCCGGTAACTGCAGTTGTTGTTTGCCTTCCTGAATGCACCAACTGTATTGCTGCTTTACTTCCCCATTCTTTTATGGCACTGGCCAGATCACTAAGTCCAGGTATACATTTATCATCATGTATGCCTAAATCCTGAGTGAACAATTTTCCTGATTGATGAACAAAGGTTGCCTCAACTATTATCAAACCTGCCCCACCTTTAGCCATGGTTGTGTAATGATCAATTAGTCGCCTTGTGACAATACCATCAGGGTAAGCAAAACCCCTTACCATAGGCGGTACTACAATTCTGTTCCTGACTTTCATTTTCCCTATGTTGCCTGGGGTTAATAATTTTTCAAAATTTTGTGACATTAGATACTACTCCTATAAATTATCATTCCGGCTAAAGAAGATTCCCACATGAATTGCAACCACAAAAATCCGTTAACATAGTTTTGACCCTTGTTAAATCAATTATTATCAAAACATATATAGCAACTATTTTTGTTTTTTCTTTTTGAAAGAACTAAACTATTCGTAAACACTAAAAAAATCAGGTATACTATCTGCGGCCACGAGTGTGAAATTTCACATCTTCACAGAGAAGATACTGCTTTAAAAAAACCATTTATGCAGAGCTCCAGGTCAGCCTTTTCTCTAATTTTATTTTCTTCGGTCATTTTATCGAAAGCTTTTAGTCGAACGTCTTTATCTAAAAATTCATGTAAACATCGTTCTATAATATCGTCTGTCCCTAAATGTATCTGATTGTGAATTTCATTTTTCCAAAGGTTAAGTTGATCGAGGTAATTCCTGAGATGGCGATGAGAGCTCTCTCCTTTTCCGAAATGGGGGAAATAAATGGGCATGTCATCCAATTTTGACAGTATTTCAATACTTCTAACTGATGATTCAAAAAAATATACCGGCGGAGTTGCAGGACGCATATATTCAGATCCTTTGATTATAAGATGTATTCCAGCGGCTTCCCCGGCAAAAAGCCTATCTTTATAGCAAAAGCTTAGATGGTGTGCTGCATGCCCAGGGGTTTCCAGTACCAGCACATCATCTATCATTAATTCATCATGAGCTATCACTCGATTCCTGGCAACAGGCTTTGGCATTCCATAAGCCTCAGCAGTTTTTCCTAAGACCTCTTTGCTGTTCAGCCATAAATCCGATGGGTCTGTAAGATGACGTATTCCTTTCCTATGACATACAGCACAAGCCATAGGAAAATATGCAAGTAGTTCTGCCAATCCCCCGGCGTGATCTATGTGGATATGGGTCAGAAAAATATAGTCTACTTTTTTTATACCCTTATCATCTAGTGCATCAATTAAATAACGTGCTGACCTTGGAGGTCCCACATCAAATATCATTGATTTGTCATCCGCGATATACCAGGAGCCAATGAATCCTTCGAACCCTTTAATAGCTTGTGAAACATCAATTAATTCTTCTCTCACGACTAAAATACCTCGGCTTTCAATCTTTCTCTACCTATACTGTTATAAATTCAATAATAGTATTTAAAGAGGGCTGTTAAATCGAGGGGAATGCTCTGCGATTCTATGAAAAGAAAAATATTATTAAGTCTCTTGAGTACTCCCATTAAAAAAACCTAATTATGTCTGCACACTCAATTTCGAAAATAAATGCTGATCAAAAAACCGGTTTAATGGAATATGAGTTATTGCGCTAGATAGCCACCATCTGAAATAGCAACCGTTCCCGTCATATAAGTTGATGCATCAGAGGCTAACAATAGAATTAGTCCAATAAGTTCGGAAGTTAAACCGAATCTCCGCATAGGAATCTGTTTTATGAGCGAATCATATACGTTTTTCGAACTTTCCAGGGCACTGGTAAGGTCTGTCTTAAGATAGTGCGGGGCTATTGCGTTTACTCTAATATTGTACCTTGCCCATTCAAGCGCCAGGCTCTTTGTGAGAAGGATTACTCCGGCTTTTGATGAACAATATGCCGGAGATCTGGGGACTCCCGTGAAGCCGGCGGTCGATGCAATATTGATGATACTGCCTTTTCTATTCTTAATCATCTCTTTGCCAACATGTTTACTGCATAGGAAGACCCCCCGCAAATTGACTGCCATTACCTTGTCCCATTCCTCGATTGGAGCATCCTCAGTTGGAATGAATCCTGCCTGGGCGATTCCAGCATTATTAATAAGAATATCAACTCGCTTGAACCTTGAAATGGCTTCTCTTGTAAGGTTCAGTACTGATTGTTCATTAGATACGTCAGCTTTTAGAACAATATATTCAGACGTTATTTTTGATATTTCCTCGCTCGTTTCCTTGGGATAGACCAAATCACTGAGCACTAATGAAGCACCATTTTGTGCCAGCGATAAACTAATATCCTTTCCCAAACCTCTGGAACAGCCGGTAATTAAAGCGACTTTTCCTTTGAGGTCAAATAATTCAGATGCTTTCATCCGCGATTCCCTCCTTATCTCCAGTTGAACATATAAATAATTCCTGACAAAAGACTTAAAGGTGCTCTTCATTCTAAGCCTATGAGTAAGTTAGCTCTGTGGCTTCTTTCTTCTGTGTGCGATTAGAATAGGTCCTTTGGAGAAATAACCTTTAAGCTTTGCTTTTCTGAATTTATTTCAATGCAAAGACTGTGCCTTTCATGCCTGTTAAATTACAGGGATATTGTATGGCAATTGTGTTTTTGGAGATAAGATCGTTAGATGCAGGTCAAAAAATAAATGGAGTGATTATTGAGGAAATAGGGTTCTAAATACCTGCCAATTAGATTGCAGACTTTAACATAATGGGAATTCAGTTTTCTATTTCAAGCGACTTTAGAAGGCGGGAGAAATTGGATCGAGGAAGACTGAGAAGATTAGCTGCTTGAGACTTTTTGCCGCCTGTTTGCTCCAGACATCTGAGAACGAGATATCTTTTAAAATCACGCACGACATCACTGAAAACGAGATTCCGTTTAAAATCAGGCAGGACATTGGTAAAATTGTGATAATCTTCATTGAAGATTTCTTCCCGTCTGTCACTGTGTTGAAAAATTTCGGTGGGGAGGTTGTCTATTAACTGTTTGTCATTATTGGAAATTATGGATAATCTCTCAATGGCGTTTTCAAGCTCCCTAACATTCCCGGGCCAGGAATAGTTAAGAAAATAATCCATTAAGTATTGAGTAATGTTCAGCTTTACCCCTTTAATATAAGCATATTTTCTTGCAAAGAATTCTGCTAATTCAGGAATATCTTGTTTCCTTTCTCTCAGGGGAGGAAGGGTAATAGGAAAAACGTTAAGTCTATAAAATAGATCTGAGCGGAAAGCGTGTTCTCTTACTTTTTTAGGCAAATCCTTGTTTGTAGCAGCTATAACTCTCACGTTAATTTTTTGTGAGGTCTTTGATCCTAATGGCATTATCTCGTGTTCCTGTAAAACTCGGAGAAGCTTAGTTTGAGTGCGCTGAGATAACTCACCGATTTCATCAAGGAAAATGCTTCCTCCGTCAGCTAATTGGAACATTCCTATACGTTTTTGATGCGCCCCTGTAAAAGAACCTTTTTCATGACCGAAAAGTTCACTCTCAATTAGTTCTTCAGGAATTGCAGCACAATTGACCTTAATCAAGGGATTTTCTTTTCGAATGCTCAATTCATGGACCGCATTTGCAATGAGTTCCTTGCCTGTGCCTGTTTCTCCGTAAATGATAACCGAGGTATCAGTATTGGCAACCCTGTTGACTAAGTCCATGGCTGCATGCATCCCGGGGCTTGATCCAATAACGAAATCAGACCTGATTCTTTCCTTTAGGTATTTATTCTGTAATTGAATCTGTTCAGAAATACATTTTATATGATTTTTTTCCGCTAGGACGTCTTGATATTTAATCGCATTATCCAGGGCTATCCCTGCCTGTTGAGTAAATGCGGAAAAAAATTTCCGACTGTCATCAGAAAAACGGTGGTAAGCCTTAGAGTATATTCGTAATGATCCTATTGACTTAAATCCGGCAATAATTGGAGCCTCAAGGCATGAAATTATTTGTCTGTTAAAGCAATAGTCACGAAAAGAACGTTCAACCGGGGCGCTCGAAAGATCCTTAATTATGGAAACCGGGGGAGTATTTCCGGCAATCTCCTGAAATGCAGTATTTATTAAAGGTATATCACGAAATTGTTCATAGCTGTTGTCCAGCCCGCTTGTTAATACTTTAGGGGGTTTGCCATCCCGTTTAACAAACAATGCGAATATATCATATCCAAGTTCTTTCAACATATCTGCTATATTTTCACAAACGGCATCTATTCGCAGGCTGTTGTTTAGGAGCTGTGACATTTTGTAGAGAGTTGATAACTCACCTATTGTCTTTGAAAGCTTGATATTAGTATCTTGAAGCTGGGCAGTCCTTTTCGAAACCTTGCTTTCAAGTAAATGTGTAACTTTTTCTCTTTCCTCGTAAAGGAGTGAGTTATCAATCGCCAATGCAATGTGCCCTACAAAAAGCTTAAGTGCATTCATATCTTCCTTTGTAATTCGTTCTGAACTATAGGCCTTATCACCAGTGAAGATGCCAAGGACCCTGTTACGGCCAAGAAGTGGAACAACACAGTATTCCTTAGTGTCTGAAATCTTACGGAATTTAGGGCTGACTCTTGGGTCGGTAACAGCATTTTTGACATATAATGGTACTTTATTCATAACAGATAGGGTTTCAGCTGCTCTTTCGTCCATACGAAATCCTACCCTTTTCCTTATGATGGAAGCCTTTTCCGTCTTTATCCGATCGATCCAGGCCGCACATCGTAAAAAATCTCCCTCTAAAAGATAAACCAGGCACCTTTCAAAATTAACAGCTACTACTGCTTTTTCAACGAGAATTTGGAGTAAGCGGTTTAAATTCATAGTCGAATGGATTTGTGCATTCATTTCGGCCAGCACGCTCAGTTCTCTAATTCTTCTTTCTGTATTTTTTTTAATACTGCTTGATTTAGTAAGTGATTTTGCTTGGCTCATTATTCTATTCCTTTAAAATAATTAGGTTTTATATATGGCCTTTTTATCCTCTATTCAATTGCCTCGTAATAATTATTCTTTTAAAAGGATTTAAGGGAAATATTTAGAAAATAAACATTAGTTTTATTTCCAATATGTTTTCTAAAATATACCGGATTTAAAACAGCGAAAAGCGCTTGGATAATATTTCAAATTAAATCCACTACGTTAACGCGATGTTATCATATTTATCACATTATCAAAATGATATCAAGAAAATATCGAAACGATAGCGTTTTTGTAGTCTTCTGGAAGCTCCAATATTGATTGGTTCGTAAGAATCCGAAATGTAAAAAATATAATAATATACTGTGTTCTAAATCAGCAATTGTTCACTAAGCACTGTCTATTCATCAGCGTCGGTGGGAATTTTCAGATTGACATCAACCTTAAAAAAAATAGGGCAAACGTAATCTGTGCGTTACCATCCTTTATTCAAGCATACTTTAGACCTATCTGCCATATTTTCTTTAGGATAAAATTCAAAATTGTCAAAGGTAGGCTAACATTCAAGGTGTGAATTCAGAAAGCCAGATACTCCTGTATTTCTATGCCAGAAGCAGTGACTAAATGTTTTTTTTCACCTACTGATTTTGTATAAAAAATTGGCTGATTGGGCATTATCTTTAAAAGACTTTGTTAAGATGGTATGAAAACGGCTAAAATTAAAGAATATGATGTGGCTCACTGGCACAGTTTTTGAATATATAAAAACGAGTAAAAAGAAAGGCCACAATACCTAAACTTGAAGAATAGTTATAAGGTTCATGAGATTTTTTTATTAAGTAATTCCTAAGCACTTGGTATTAAGGTAATCACAGATGCCATTTTGTGCTTGAAGAATTTATGCCTAAATTGATCAAGTTTATACTATTCATCTTGAATAGTCTCATAAGAAGGCACAGTCTATAAGAGATGAATTGGAGAATTACAAAAAAGTGGAAAAGGTAGGCCATTTTAATTAACTGTAACGCAATAAAAATTACAGGTGGAAGTGGCCGGCGAACGTGAAATCATATGATAATATATCGGGAAATGTCATGAAAGCTGCAAGATTTTATAGGGCTAATGAGAAACTGAGAATTGAGGAAGTTCCAGTACCTAAACCCGGGCCAACGGATGTGATAGTGAAAGTTCATGCCGCCGGAATATGTGGCTCTGATGTGCACATTGTAAAGGGACACACTTTCACAGAGTTTGCGCCTATTATTTTGGGACACGAGGGAGCTGGTGTCATTACAGAAATTGGCGATAATGTTCAGAGATGGAATGTTGGAGATCGGGTTTGCATTAATTGTGTTACGACTTGCGGGATTTGTTACAATTGCTTGCGAGGGCGTGATTCAATTTGTTTGAGGCGAAAAAATATTGGTCGTGATTTGGATGGAGTTTTTGCAGAATATGTAAAAGTAAACGAGCGAAATCTAATAGCACTCCCAGACTCGATACCTTTCGATCAAGGGGCGATTATAACTGATGCTGTTGCTACCCCTTACCATGCGGTGGTTAGCCGCGCAAGGCTGTCAGTTGGCGAAAAAATCGTGGTATACGGCTTGGGCGGTATAGGACTGCATGCAGTCAGTCTTGCGAAAATTATGGGAGCGGGCTTAATCGTAGGTGTAGATGTTAATGAGTCAGCTATGGCGGCTGGAAAGGAGTTTGGTGCAGACGAAGTTTTTAACCCAAAAAACGGAGACTTCAGCAAAAGGCTACTAGATTTGACGGCGGGAGATGGATTTGATGTTGCCATCGAATGTGTTGGAATTGTTGGAACGATAAGGGATTGCATTGAAGCCGTGAAAATTGGTGGCCGGGTGGTAGCTGTTGGTCTTGGACAAGGAGATATAAATGCTGGCCCTCTGCTTGGCTTTGTTAGAAAAGAAGTGGAGTTGATGGGTTCATCAGCTATGGAACTAAAGGAGATTTCGACTATTGTCGATCTTGTACACTCCGGACGCCTTGATCTTTCTAAGTCAGTAACTAAAAGGGTTGCCCTTAGTGAAGTGAATGCGTGTCTGGATGCGCTTTCAGATAAGAAGGAGAGGATTGTCAGAATGGTAATAGTCCAAATATAGACGCGTATTTTAGACCGCTCTTTTACCCGGATATTCGTTATGAGCTACTTCAGTTTTCTACCTATTTCCATGGGATCTTGAGTGCAAATATGATTCAAAATCCTTGGGAAACTAAGAAAAAATCGAAATTTCGATATAATTTCCGTGGTTGGATCATCATAGCAATCTGCATGATCGCCATGATCCTTGTTTATGGTATCCGACATTCATTTGCCGTTTTTTTTTCACCCATTCTTAAAGAGTTTAACTGGACCCGGGCTGACGTATCCTTCATGCTGTCGCTGAATGTCCTGGTTTATGGATTCCTTGCACCATTGCCTAGTATAATAGCAAAGCGCTTTAACCCCAAGAGGATGATGATACTTGGCGTAATCATACTTGGGATGGCAACGGGAAGTTGCTCCATGGCCACCGAACTTTGGCACTTTTACGTTCTTTTCGGAGTATTAATGCCACTGGGAACGGCATTTTGTGGGTGGCCAATGATTGGCCCGGCTCTGATGAACTGGTTTATTTCAAAGCGTGGACTTGTGCTCGGTTTGGGCCAAGTAGGTGGAGGTTTAAGTTTTGGTTATGGTATTTTGGTGGAGCGTTCTATTCTACTCTTCGGGTGGCGCTGCAGTTTTCTAATTTTAACCGGTATGTTAATTGTTATTCTCCTTACGCTTTATCTGTTTTGGTTTCACTTCCGCCCTGGAGACATTGGGCAAAAAGCTTATGGATCTGATGAAGAACAGGAAACCAGTGACACACAGTTGGAAAAAACCTTCCACATAGAAAGCGAGAAACCCAGCTATCAATTGCGATATATCATCCTGAGCCGCCAAGCCTGGCTCTTAATGATTTCTTATGCCCTTTTTTGGGGGATGGCTGTCTATGTTATGATAGCACATCAGGTGAAATTCATGGAAGATGCAGGTTTTGAGAGCGTGTTTGCCGTTTCAATTTCGGCTTTTCTTGGAATCACCCTAGCTTTAGGACAGCTTTCCGGTTTTGTTTCAGACTGGATAGGTCGAGAGAAAACCGGGACTCTCGCTTCGATCCTTTGCGTAGTAGCACTAGTTTGTTTAATCTCTGTGCATAACCCTAAGCAGTCTTATCTATTATATATATACGCGCCCTGTTTTGGCTTCGGAGCAGGTCTTTTTACCACGACAATCATAGCAGGGGCTGCCGACATATTCGCGGGTCAAAATTTTGGAGTAATGGCTGGCCTGTTGCTTACCGGTATGGGGATTGGAGGCTTGATTGGTCCCTTTTTCGCAGGGTATTCTTTTGATGTATTAGGAAGTTACATCCCATCTTTTATTATTTCTATATTCAGTATTTTGTTGTCGTGTATCAGCTTCTGGCTCGCCGGGCCAAGAAAAGGCTGTTACAGCTTCATGACTCACCTTAGTAAGCCTCTGCCTAAGTAATGTCTCGAAGTAGCTGTTAAACGCAAGCCTGTTATTGCTTCAATTTAAGTTAGCAGTCCTGTGTGGGAGGCAGAATGCACAACACCCTTGCTGATTGTGGAAAACAATTCTTGTAAGGTTTATTCAATCGGCGTTGTTTGATTCTTCACGATAATCGGGCTGAATGAAGAGGGGTGCCTGGTTGCCCGATGGCTAGCCTAACTTTCCCGACACCATATGTCCAAGCCAAGTTCAAACTTCGCGGTTCAACAAAAGCGAGGATGGTATTAAGACTTTATATAGCTATCTCAACCCGATATTTTCATTTGATATCAAGATTAGGTACCAAGAGAGTGAATGGTCAGTTCGCTTGAGGATGAAAGATATCGATTAGATAGCATAAGAGATCAAAAAGATAGCTATGGGTATCAATTAGATAGCATAAAAAGAATTAGGTAAATCATTCTTTGCTGTAACTTCCTATTATTAGATCGAAATATTGATTGGCACAAGGCTTGCAAATTATATAAATCAAGAACTGGGTATTTTGAACATTTTTTATTTCTAAACAATTCTTAGGTTAGGAAGTGTTCCTGCCTACGTTCTAAATGGTAGATGTCATAATTGAAGACATCCACATGTCAACATAATTTTGAATCGCTTGGAGTGCAGAGCTATTCGGGGGAAATGTGAAAATGGATACGGCTTTTTCTATAAATGACAAAGTAGCAATTGTCACAGGTGGCTCTTCTGGGATTGGCTTTGAGATTTGCAGGAAATTTTCTCAAGAGAAGGCGCACGTCGTAATAGCTGACATTATTGAGGAGCGGTCAGTCCAGGCTTGTGAAATGATAAAAAATGAATGCGGTAATGCAATTGCGATTAAAACAGATGTTACGAGCAAAGAGAGCGTTGATAAACTCATTGAGCGGACTTTAGGCGAATATTCAAGAGTCGATATCCTTGTAAACTGTGCAGGAATCAATATTAGAAAGCCATATATAGAATATTCTGAGAAGGAATGGGATTTGATACTTAGTGTTAATCTGAAAGGTGTTTTTCTTGTTTCTCAGGCTGTGGGTAGAATCATGATAAGCCAGCGGAAGGGAAAAGTGATCAACATATCTTCCGTACTGGAAAAAATTGGACAAGAAGCCCGAGGGCCTTATGCTGCTAGCAAAGGTGGAGTAGCCCAGCTCACGAAGGTACTGGCACTTGAATGGGCACCTTATAATATTAACGTAAACTGTATAGCTCCAGGATTTATCAAAACACCCCTTATTGCAAGCGTAATAGAGCAGGACAAGTCTTTTGAAGAATTTATAAACCAAAACATTCCACTTCGTAGACTTGGGGTTCCAGAGGATGTTGCTTTTGCTGCCTTATATCTGGCATCAGAAGCTTCTTCCTATGTTACTGGCCAGTCATTTTTTATAGATGGAGGATGGACTACTCGTTAGAATCAATAACTTAACGCTAAATTGAAAGGTATTTGTATATATATATGTATGAGAATTATCTTTGGACAAATAGTTGGCAAATGAATCAAAAAACATTTGGTAATTTAAGGAGGAGTAAAAAATGAGAAGATTGACAGTTGCACTACTGGTGAGTGTTTTAGCATTTGGAGTGGGTAGCTTTGGTAAGGCACAATCAGCTGAAGAAGGCGGTGTAGTTTTGATTGGCGATATGCAGCCCCTGAGTGGGGCAGCAGCCTACGATGGTGAACTTGGACACATGGGAACAGAAACCGCGGTGCAGGATATCAATGCCGCCGGTGGAAGAATAATTGGTGGTAAGCACTATACTTTTGTAACAAAGTGTTATGACCATCATTATACATCTGAGGGCGGAGCGACAGCTGCAAATAAGCTGGTCTTCGGCGACAAGGTCAAATACATAGCAGCTCCTATCGGTTCAGCTCCAACGCTGGCTGCTCAGGCAATCACAGAAAAAAATGGCGTCATACTTTTAGCAACCGGTTGGCATAAAGATGTTTTAGGGCCTAAAAAGCCGTTAACATTTAGGGAATATATGTCTCCTGACGGATTTGCGGATGCTCTTGTTAGGTGGGTAGGTAAGGAACACCCGGAAGTAAAAAGAGTTGCCATATTAACAGCAAATGATGCCACTGGCTATGATTCAGCCAGGGCTGCAAAGGCTTCATGGAAAGAGTTTGGCGTAGAAGTATTCAGGGCAGATTTCTTCGAGAGAGAAACCTCTGACTTTTATCCCTACCTCGCCAGATATATTAATGCCAAGGTTGATGCAATCGATATGCCTGGCATAGCTTCCGAACATGAAGGGCTTATAGCAAAACAGGCAAGAGAACTTGGCTTTAAGGGTATGCTGCTGGGGAACGGGATGTCACCAAAAGTTGTAGCAGATATTGCCGGTAAGGATGCAGAAGGCTATATTGTGCGTCAGGGTGTGCCGTTTGGCTCAAAATTTGCGACTCCTGCTGAGGAGGCGTGGAATAATAAATATAAAAAAGAGCGTAATTTGAAAGGTGATATGTCTTTCCTCGCCCTGTCAGCATATGATGCAGTATGGATGCTCGTTAAGGCTATGGAAGTAGCTGGTACTGTTGATGATACAAAAAAAGTAGCCGAAGTGATGGAGAATCTGGAGTACGAGTTGCCGCTGGCCGGAGTAAAAACAAGGTATCAGGGCCAGGAAACTTATGGGATCAAAAGACAACTGTCTAGGCCGATATATTTTCAACAGTACAAAGACGGTAAATGGGTTGTTGTGGGCTCGGCGATGCCAGTAATACCGTAAGTGAAGTATACATAAACGGCATCATGAGGTATTTATGTCCCATACATAAATGAGTTGCTGAAGTTTTAAACCTTTAAAATAGAAGACCTCTCTGTAAAGGGACTATTGGTAATAATTTAAGATGGAAGAGCGGAGAACCCGCTCAGAGGTGGCTGGAAGATGGGCTTTTATATGATAATGCAGGGTTTTCAGAACAGCATGGTGTTAAGCGGAATTTACATACTGGGGGCCTTGGGCATTAGTTTAGTTCTTGGTGTGCTGCATATAGTGAATTTTGCTCACGGTTCAATACTCATGATAGGCGGCTTTTTAGCTTATACGGCATCTGTACTGTTGGGTATTAATTATATATTGGCAATATTGATAGCAGTGATCTTAACTGCGCTGATGGGCGCACTTACTCAAAGGTATCTTTACGGTCAATTTTTCCCCGAGGTTTTGCCTGTGGTGCTTGTTGCTGTAGGGCTTACTGAAATTCTGCAGCAGGGTGCTATCGTGATTTGGGGTGCGGCTCCCGTATCTGTTCCATCTATTGTCAGTGGCTCGTTCCGGTTGGGAGGAGCTTACATGTCAAACGAAAGATTACTGGTGGTTGGGATTTCTGTTTTACTTATAATCGGGCTGTTTCTGTTCTTATATAAAACTAATTATGGTCGTGCATTGCGTGCTATTGCTCAGGATCAGGACGGAGCTATTCTTATGGGTGTCAACATTAAGAAAGTTTCTATACTTGGCATGGCTATAGCGTGTGGTTTAGCTGGAGCAGCCGGTTCACTTGTAGCGCCGGTTTTCAATGTAAGTTCCTCCATGGGAGTTGGGTATTTGATGAAGGCCTTCGCGATAGCTATTATGGGGGGCTTAGGCAATCTCCCAGGGACAGTATTGGCAGGAATAGTAATCGGACTGGTAGAAGGTTATGGATTTATGTTTATTGGTCAGCTTTCTACTCTGATTGTTTTCGCCTTGGTTCTATTGATATTGATAATTAAACCCACAGGGTTGCTTCCAGGCACTCTGTTCGAATGATGAAAAAAATGACAAATTTTACACAACAAGAAAAGAAGATGCAAATGCAGACGATCAAAGGAAAAGAAAGGCCGCGGATAACTCCAAAGAGGGTTGTGTTAACGTTATTAATCTTCGCATTGATGCTGCTGCTACCAAAGATTATAAGCAATGAATACTGGCTTCATGTAATTATTGGGACGGGAATAGTCAGCATCACTGTGATAGGGCTTCGGATACTGATGCAGACAGGGCCAGTTTCATTTGCACAGGCAGGTTTCATGGCAGTCGGTGGTTATACCTCTGCATTACTGGTAATGAAACTTGGAATCAGTTTTTGGATTTCTCTCTTCTTTGCCGGAATAGTTGCAGCCTGTGTAGGGTGTTTGCTCGGCTGGCCTGCCTTACGATTAAAAGCTGATTACTTCTTCCTGGTATCTTTTTGCATGGGCGAAGTTATAAGATTGTTCTTCAATTTTGTCGGGGTAGATTTATTTGGTGGTCCTACCGGATTGGCCTCTATTCCTCCGCCCGACCCTGTTTTAGGAATTGAAATTATTTCAAAAACGTCTTTCTTTTATTTAGTCTTTTTATTTGTATGCCTTGCAATGCTCCTATCACACAGCATAGACAGGTCGCGTATTGCAACAATTTTCTCAGCAATAAAGGATAGGGATGATTTAGCAGCATCTCTGGGCATAAATGTTATAAAATATAAGGTACTTGCTTTTGGTATCAGCTGTTTTTTAGCGGGCATTTCCGGGGCCCTTTACGCTCATTATTATACCTGTATAAGCCCCACATGTTTTACCGTTACTCAGTCAGTTAATACATTGGCTTACACGGTAGTAGGTGGAATTGGTTCTTTCCTGGGTCCCCTGCTCGGCACTGCTTTCTTAAGGGTCGTTGGTGAATTAGTTCGCACCTTTGGAGATTATGAAGTTATGGTTGCAGGAGTCGCTTTAATATTAGTAGTAAAGGGGCTTCCTAAAGGCATTATCAGCATACCCTCGTATTTCAGAGGTAGTAGAAACCTTAATGGAAAATAAGTAACGGTTAAAAAAATGATATTACTTAATATTGATGGAATTACCAAGAAATTTGGAGCTCTGGCAGCTGTCGATAATTTTAGCTGCGATGTTATAAAGGGAGAATGCCATGCATTAATCGGCCCCAACGGTGCTGGGAAGACCACAACATTCAACATGATAGCGGGTTATCTCCGTCCTACCAAAGGAAAGATCTTTTTTAATGGAGAAAATATTGCCGGGCTGAAACCGCATGTGATTGCACGAAAAGGAATTGCGCGTACTTTTCAAATACGTGTTCTTTTTGATAGTCTTTCAGTCTTAGAGAATATGATGGCGGCATGCCATTTGAAGTCGAGTAGTGTATTCATAGATATGGTGTTCCAGACACGCCATTCACATGAAGAGAATAAAAGGCTGGAACAACTATCGCTTGAGCTGTTAGAAATCGTGGGATTAAGTGATTTCAGTGAAGTCCCGGCCGGTACTTTAGGGCATGTTGCACAAGGCAAGCTTGGTTTAGGCATGGCTCTAGCTATGGAGCCGCAAGTATTATTACTTGATGAGCCTGTATCGGGTATGACCCCCAGTGAGACTGAAGAGATGTTGCATTTGATTAAACAAACACTACAGCGCGGAATTACAGTTCTGCTGGTGGAACACAATATGAAGGCAGTAATGAGCGTCGCTGACAGGATTACAGTGCTTGATTTTGGGCAAAAGATTGCGGAAGGAGCCCCTAACGACATAATAAATAACCCTGATGTAATAAAGGCTTACTTGGGAGAATAAAGCGATGCTGCTTCAATTGAAAGATATAGATGTAAAATATGGTCAGGCGGAGGCTGTAAAGGGAGTTTCCATTAATGTAGAAGAGGGAGAATTCATTTCCATTATTGGAAGTAATGGCGCTGGCAAGAGCACTATACTAAGAACTGTATCCGGACTGAAAAGAGCAAATTCAGGAGAGATCTGGTTTGAAGGAAAGCGAATAGATAAATTATCAACTGTAGAAATTGTCAGAGCTGGCCTCATTCATGTTCCCCAGGGGAGGCATATATTTCCATATATGACTGTCATGGATAATATCTTAATGGGTGCCTTTTTAGAGTCAAATAAGGCTGAAATTAACAATAGACTAAATCAGGTGTTCAGTTATTTCCCCATTTTAAAAAATAGGAAAGAACAGCGGGCAGGAAGTCTGAGTGGGGGTGAGCAGCAAATGCTTGTTATGGGAAGATCTTTGATGCTCAAACCGAAATTATTGCTTATTGACGAGCCTTCCCTCGGATTGTCTCCTATCGTAGTAAAACAGATTTTTTCAATTGTCGAAAATATTTTTGAAAGTGGAATTTCTATATTGTTAGTGGAACAGAATGTTCGTTTGGCTTTTAAGGTCAGTCAAAGGAGCTATGTTTTAGAAACAGGTCGGATCGTTTTGAAAGGGGACAGTAAGGATCTGGAGGCTGATGAACGAATAAGGACAGCCTATTTAGGCGGATAAAGTGTTTGAATTGCAAAAGGTAGTTCAGTGGCCTCCTACTTGAGAGGCATGAGAGAGCAAACCGAGCAGAGATGGGCGCAACATTAGAAACCATCTGTAGGGATTTATTGGTGCTCGAATTAGGAAATCAGGGATACAATGGATAATTCATGGTGGACAGACTGTTTTTACCCTTTGATCTCTTATTATGAGCAGCCTGTGAAGAATATTTTGGAACTACTTTCCAATCCATTAACTTCCTGATTTTCAAAATAATAAACAGGCCTATAATTAGATAATATTTCTCATTTTTTGTGATTTTTTAAATGGCAATTATGGAGGATTACCATGTCATATGAAAGAACCCTGTTCCAGCTTCTCAAGAGGCTTGAGCATGAATTAAATACAGCAATAATTTATAATGAAGAAGAGCTTACATACCGGCAACTGGCAAGAGAGGCTGAATTGATAGCGGCAAATCTGATGCAATCTTGTGGCATTGTACAGGGAGATAGGATAGCTATATTGCTGCCAAACAGGCCCGAGTTTGTTTCATCTTTTTTTGCTGTATCGCTGCTGGGTGGCATCGCTGTCCCTATAGGAACGCGGGTTGGTGAGATGGAACTCGAATACATACTCTCTCACTCAGAAGCAAGAGTCGTAATTACAATAGCAGATTACGAAAATAATGACTACTCGCAAGTTGTTCAAAATATGCGTAGCAAATTGTCCAATCTGGAACACATCTTCAGCATAGGTGCAAGCAAGTCTACTTCTATTCGAAACTTTTCAGAGCTAAGACAGCAATGTGACATGAATTTATTTAGGAAACATTTTGAAAATTATCAGAAAGAGGCATCATCCAAGGATGTATGTCTGATCCTTTATACCTCCGGAACTACCGGCGCACCAAAAGGTGTCATGCTTTCTACCAATAACATTATTTCGACGGTGGACAGGATAAACCAGAAGGTGAAGGCCGCCATGGATGATAGGTATCTTGTTGTGGTGCCGATGACTTCTTCATTGGGTTGCGTAACTTCGATGCTAAGAGCTCTGCGTTCCGGGTCGGCTCTGGTGTTGATGGAGAAGTTTAAAGCAGTAGAGGTACTCAGAGAAATTGAAAGAAGAAAAGTAACAGTGCACGTTGGGGTTCCAACTATGTTTATTCTGGAATTGATGGAAATCGAGAAAGAAAATTCAAAATATGATTTATCTTCTGTGCGACAGGCTTTTGTGTCGGGTTCAGAATGTCCGGAAGACGTCATGTCAAGAATTGAGAAGGAAATGGGATGTCAGGTAATTATCGGATATGGGCTAACAGAAACAACTTCTTATATCACAGTAACAAATCCTGATGATCCATTTAGAGTTAGAATTTCTACAGTCGGCTCTCCTATTCCTGGCGAAGAAATAAGTATAGTGAAAGAAGTAGAATCTATGGGTAACAACGATTCGGGAGAAATAGTGGTACGTGGAGAAAGCGTTATGGTGGGCTATTTCAAGGATCCTGAAAAGACTTCTGAAGACATAGACAGGGACGGATGGCTTCACACTGGTGACATTGGATGCTTCGACCAGGAGGGCAATCTTGTTTTTAAGGGGAGGAAGAAAGAGATGATTATCAGAGGGGGATATAATATTTATCCTGCAGAAATTGAGAATCTGCTATTGCGCCATGATAAGGTTGGGCAAGTTGCTGTGATTGGCATCCCTGATAGTGTGCTTGGTGAGAGGTCTGTGGTGTGTGTGGTTCCAAGTCCGGGTAGTTCCATTTCTAAGGATGAGGTCATCGACTATTGTAAACAGAGTCTTACGGATTATAAAATCCCTGATCTTGTATATATTTTTCAGTCATTTCCGATGACACATAATTCAAAAGTCAAAAAAACGCAGCTGAGGGAAGACATACTAAAAGACGTTGTGCTTAGATGAACTTAAGCTGCGTTGTAGGAAACAACTATTTTAAATCAATAAGCTTGAAATATTGATCCAAAAAGCAATCGAAATAAACTTGAAAGGCAAAATGATGAACGAAGAAATAAGGTTTAAAAAAGAAGACAAAATAGCATGGATAAAGATGAATCGTCCTTCTAAGCTTAATGCATTAACTTCCGCTATGCTTGATAGTTTTCAACAAGCAATTTTAAAAGCCAATTTGGATGATGATATCAGGGTGATAGCAATTGTTGGATCTGAAAGGGCATTTTGTGCGGGTGCTGATATTGAAGAAGAACAGACAATGGACGCGTCTGATGCATTGGCATTCTCGATTAGAGGACAGAACCTTTGTCAGGCACTTCAACTTTCGATGAAACCTGTAGTCGCCGTTATTGATGGCTATGCTTTGGGCGGTGGCCTGGAAATGGCACTGGCATGTGATTTCAGGATTTCTTCAAAAGATGGTCTTTTTGGATTTCCAGAAGTGACGCTGGGTGTGACTACTGGTTGGGGAGGCGCAACCAACCTGGTTAAAATGATAGGTCCAAGTAAAGCAAAAGAACTCCTTATGCTTGGAAAAATTATCAGTGCCGAAGAGGCATACCAACTTGGAATAATTTCCGAACTTGTCCCGGCTGATCAACTAATAGCGGCTGCCAGTGAGTTGGCAGAAAAATTGAGTTCCCTTCCTGCTTCATCACTGGCAATGGTAAAAAATTTGGTTAATAAATATTCTGAGTCATTCAGCCCGAAAGAACAGTTCTTGGAAGCAGTCGCGAATGCATATTGCTACTCGTTGGAAGAAAAAGCCAAGGCATATGAAGCATTTATGGGTCGGAAGAAAAAGTAACTCAAATAAAAGAAGAGTTAATGTAATTCTTAAATAATGACCTGAATAGGGGGTCAATAACGATACACGAGGAATACTATTAAATATTCAAACGATCGGCGACTGTGTTAAGCCTCGAAAGAAGATATATTATAGGCAGTTTCAGAGGCCTATGTTGTAGCAAGTAGGATTTGAGGAGATACTAATCATAACAACAACCGTCTCCTTCAAGAAACCAGATAATTTATTCATTTTTATGCTGACTACGACAAGATAATTGACTCAGATTTTGATAGGAGCGTTAATAAAAAGAAACACAAACACTGGAAAATATGACAGAAAATGCCAGAGCAAAGCAAAGATAAATACTCAGATACCAAAGCCATAGAGGAGGATTTACTGATGGCGAAGGAAGTAAAGAAGGTAATAACGG
>ERZ795057.97-NODE-97-length-90646-cov-8.435098_pt1 | contig 90646 bp, 86 predicted proteins | sample MGYA00375141_ERZ795057 | MGnify/ENA primary metagenome ERZ795057 (study PRJEB30186, sample SAMN05720163) | activated sludge metagenome | isolation source: Anaerobic digester | place: Hong Kong | collected 2015-01-26 ...
CCTTGTTGCAATTTTCGTAGGATCTCTAACACTTCCTGGGCATGTCTCGCAATTCGAACTGATGTGAATCGAAAGCGGATAATACCTGCAGGATCAATGATATAGGTTGTTCGTTTTACCCCTACTAATTTCGCATCTTCTGGTCGTTTTACTCCCCATGCATAATATTTTTTTATTGCATCTCTGTAAATGTCGCTCAATAAAGTGATTTGAAGAGAGTGCTTCTGGGCAAAATTAATATGACTTTTTACTGTATTTCTACTTATGCCGACTACTTCCGTATTATGCTTTTCGAAATCTTCAATTTGATCAGAAAAGTGTTTAATAAAACGAACACAAGATGGCGTGTTATCCCGGGGGTAAAAAAATAGAACTAGCCATTTTCCACGAAACTGGTTCAACGATACAAGTTCATCATATTGATTGGGTAACTGAAAATCAGGTGCTTTTTGTTCAATAGTGGTCATGTTTCTTTTATCTCCTTTGTATGAAAATGGTTTCTATCATTATACCTGAGAAATGCCTTCATAGAAATAACCTAACAAAACTGTAACGAAACCATTACGAAAAAGTCAAAATTTTGTATTTTTATATGTAAACTGTTAAAGTACATATTTTTTATTGGAGGTATTCATGAAGGTACTGGTTTTAAACTGTGGAAGTTCTTCAATCAAATATAAGCTGTATGAGATGGGAACAGAAGAAGAGTTGGCAAACGGGATCGTTGAAAGAATTGGAATGGACGAAGGCGGTTTTAAATACAAGAATGTCCATGGGAAAGAAATAAAGACTTCCCCCATAATACCGACTCACACAGATGGACTAGATTTAATTTTTAAATACCTATCCGATCAGGAATATGGCGTGATTCAAGGTGTAGAAGAGATTGATGCTGTAGGTCACAGAGTTGTCCATGGTGGAGAAAAATTTGAAGCCTCCGTCATTATTGATCAATCTGTTATTGATGAAATACAAAATTGTATTCCTCTAGCTCCATTGCATAATCCAGCAAATTTGCAGGGAATTCAAGCATGTATTCAAAAAATGCCAAAAACACCACAAGTGGCGGTATTCGATACAGCTTTTCATCAAACTATTCCTCCCCAGAATTATATCTACCCCCTTCCGTATGATTTATACGAAAAGGAAAAAATACGCAGATATGGTTTTCATGGGACTTCCCACCGATATGTCGCCAATGAGTGTGCAAAAATGATGAAACGACCACTAGAGGAATTGAAAATAGTGACTTGTCATTTGGGAAATGGTAGCTCGATATGTGCTGTAAAAAATGGCAAATCATTTGACACTACAATGGGGTTTACACCTTTAGCTGGTGTGGAAATGGGAACACGTTGTGGTGATATTGATCCCTTTATCCCTTTATATTTACAAAAAAACTATTCTTTATCTATTGAACAAGTAGACGACCTGATGAATAAACAGTCTGGTTTTTTGGGTGTAACCGGGCTATCTTCAGATTTACGAGATGTTACAGAAAAAGCAAAAGAAAATCATCAAAGATGCCTTCTTTCTTTGGATATCTTGTCTTACCAAGTGAAAAAATATGTTGGAGCGTATGCAGCTGAAATGAATGGTCTAGACGCAGTTGTCTTTTGTGGAGGAGTTGGTGAAAACACCGAAGAAGTTCGCGAGATCAGTATGAAAAACATGGAAATGTTTGGCATTGAGTTAGATGACGACAGGAATTTCCCACATGCACGAGTTACACGAGAAATTTCAACTGATTCTTCATCTGTACGAGTTTATATCATCTTTACAAATGAAGAGATAATGATTGCTCGTGATGCGGTGATGCTCTGTGGATAATAACAATCGTAAAATTGACGACAATGCTTTAAACTTATTATGTAAAATGGCTAACATTTCCCTTACTCAAGAAGAAAAAGATCATTTAATTATTCAGCTAAACAGTATTGCAGGATTATTTGATCAGATTTCTACGCATACCACAAAAAAAGATTCTTTCTCTAGAAGATCTACATTTTTATCGGATGATACACCCTCCACCTTTTCTAATATTGAAGGAATTCTAAACAACGTCCCTTCCAAACGTGATAGTTCCGTTCTTTGTCCTGTCATGAAGTTTCAAGGAAAAAAGAATGAAGAAGCTTAATTCGATCAAAAGCATTCATGAAGCATACCTTTTGGGTAATACAACACCATCGCAGCTCGTTCAGGAATGCCTTAAACGGATCCAAGATCAAGATTCTAACATTCAATCCTTTTTGACTCTTTGTGAGAATGAAGCCATAGATTCTTCCTTGCAGTTATCGGCTACCATATCCCGTGAGCTTTTGCAGAAATATCCGCTATATGGCATCCCAGTAGGTGTAAAAGACAACATCAATGTAAATAATGTAGAAATGACAGCAGCATCAAAAATACTACAAAACCATCGCTCCGTGTATGATGCTACCGTTGTTGAACGTCTCAAGAAAAAAGGTGCTATCATCGTTGGGAAAACCAATATGGACGAATTTGCTATGGGTTCTTCCACAGAATTCTCAGGCTTCTATCCAACAAAAAATCCAATTCACCTTGATTATACTCCTGGAGGTTCTTCGGGGGGTTCTGCAGCAGCAGTCAAAGCGGGATTTTGTCCCATTGCTTTGGGTTCTGACACCGGAGGATCCGTCCGACAACCTGCTTCTTTTTGTGGTATTGTAGGAATACGTCCTACCTATGGTTTTGTTTCTCGTTATGGGATGACTTCTTTTTGTTCTACCTTAGATCAAATTGGATCCATAGGGACTACTGTTGATGATGCTTTCTTGCTTTTACAATGTATATGTGGGTATGATGAAAACGATTCTACTTCTGAAAATATGGAGTGGGAAGATCTTCCTGAGGTTCCATCATTAGATTCCTTTGGGATTTTATCTAGTATGAATCACCTACAGATGGATCCTTTTATCGAGAAGATGTATCAGCGAGTCGTCCAATTTCTTTCTTCCTCTTACAAACCTGTTACCTATGATCTGAATATGTTAGATTGCGCTATGGCAACATATCATGTTATTGCAGATTCGGAAGCTTCCTCGAATTTATCGAGATTTGATGGGATTCGTTTCGGACAACAGAAAATTGGTTTATCTTCGGAGGAATCCTATTTATTAGCTAGAACAGAAGGTTTTGGTACTGAAGTAAAACGCAGAGTTTTATTAGGAACATACATTCTTTCTAACGAATTCGCTGGTAATTATTACAAACAAGCTCTTTATGCAAAAGACTTAGTTACAAGTGAGTTTGAGTCAATATTTACAGATTGCCCTTTTCTAGTATTGCCTACCACGCTTAAAATGCCATTTAAATTTGGTGAACGAAAAGACCCATTGGATATGTATTACTCTGATTACTTAACTATTCCTTCTTCGATTGCTGGATTGCCTTCTGTGTCAATACCCATTGGCATTGACGATATGGGTTTTTCAGCAGGTATTCAATTGATCGGGCCACGGTTTTCTGAAAAACTATTATGGAAAGTTGCTCGTACAATTGAGGAGGAAGTTTCATGATTATACCAACCATCGGACTGGAGATACATATCCAACTCTTAACAGAAACAAAAATGTTCTGTAGGTGTAAATCTTCTTTTGGGGATTCACCAAATTCAAACATTTGCCCTGTTTGTATGGGATATCCCGGGGCCTTACCCGTTCCTAACCGAAAAGCAGTAGAAATGGCTCTCATGCTTGGTATTGCCCTGCAGGGTGATATTCAGCTTGTATCGGATTTTTCTCGAAAAAATTATTTTTATCCTGATTTACCCAAAGGATATCAGATAACCCAGGACTCTATTCCTATCGTTAAAGGTGGATGTATTCATATTCGTGAGGATTCCACTGTTTTTCTAGAAAGAATGCATATCGAAGAAGATTCTGCAAAAATGATCCACGAAACCGGTGCTGATCAAACATGTATTGATTTCAACAGAGCTGGAGTTCCACTACTCGAAATAGTAACCCATCCTTGCATGCATTCCCATGAAGATGCTGGTATTTTTCTTGAGAAATTAAAACAGATCGTATCGTATCTAAAAATCTCGACTGGAAAAATGGAAGAAGGAGCTCTTCGCTGTGATGTAAATGTATCCATAAGTCAATCAGAGGATACACTGGGGCAAAAAGTAGAAGTCAAGAACTTGAACTCTTTTCGGGCTGTTATGAGGTCGATTCAGTACGAAGTTCAACGCCAAACCGATCTTCTCGAAAAAGGAATTCCCATCATTGCAGAAACTCGTACTTGGAATGATGAAGAATCTAAAACTGTACAAATGCGTATAAAAGATAGCAAATCTGATTACAGATATTTTCCAGAACCCGATTTGCACTCATTGGTAGTTTCCGAAGAAATGCTGGAGAAGGCAAAGTGTTCTATCCCTGAGTTACCTCGCGATGCTTACAATCGCTTGGTTACAAAACATGGATTGTCTGAATATGATGCACAATTTCTTACTGCTTCACCTGATATATTACAGTACTTTGATGAATGTATAGAAGGTTTTGCTGACCCCAAGATCGTCTCAAACTGGATATCTTCTGAGCTGATGAAAATCATGAATGATCGTAATTGTACGATTTACCAAATTGGGATTTCTCCAAAAAAACTACAAGAATTGTTAAAATTAATACAAAATGAAACAATTTCAGGTAAAATTGCAAAGGATTTACTACCCCAACTGATTCAAACCGGTAAAAATCCAAGTGATATTGTGAAAGAGCAGGGTTTATTGCAGGTAACCGATGACAACGTACTTTTTGAGATCGTTAACAAAGTCCTTCAGGACAACCCTAAAGAACTTGAAAGATATCATGCCGGTGAAGAAAAACTTTTTGGTATGTTTATGGGTGCTTGCATGAAAGCTACCAAAGGGAAAGGAAATCCAAAGCTTTTAAATACTATTTTAAGAGAGGCATTAAAAAAATGACAAAGTATTCGCATTTGGATACACCTTTTATTGACGCGGTAAAAAGTTATGTTGATAAAAACCGCACTGCCTTCCATATGCCGGGGCATGCTCGATCTCGTTTGATTCCAGAGCAAATTGAAGCTTTACTGGGAAAAAATGCTTTTAAGTACGATTTAACTGAAGTAGAAGGCGTTGATTATTTACACAAAGCAGAAGGCGTATTAAAGGCTTCTCAAGAGTTAACCGCAGCTGCTTTTGGTTCTGAGCAAGTTTTCTATTTAGTGAATGGTAGCACTGTTGGTGTTATGTCGATGATTATGTCTAGTGTGAAACCAGGAGAAAAACTTATTGTACAACGCAATTCTCATAGATGCGCAATTGCAGGGATCACACTTGGTAATGTTACTCCCATATGGATTCAACCAGAAATGATACCTGAATATCAGATTTTAGCTGGTGTTCTGCCTGAGACATTACAGAGAACCATTGATGAAAATCCCGATGCAAAAGCCGTTCTCTTAACTTCTCCAAACTATTATGGTATGGCCCAAAACATGATGGAGTTGATCCGTATTGCACACGAGAACGACATCATTGTTCTTGTAGACGAAGCACATGGGGCCCATTTCCCTTTCCACCCTGATTTACCGACTTCTTCTATCGATCGTGGCGCTGACATGATCACTCAGTCTACACATAAATCCTTACCTGCTTTAACACAAACCGCTCTTTTACATGTTAACGGTAATCGAATCGATCTGGACAGACTTACATCCGTTTTGTCTATGCTACAATCCTCTTCTCCTAATTATTTACTCATGATGTCCATTGAAGCGAGTCGGAAAATGATGTCTCAGCACGGAATGGAACTTTGGTCAAGGGCCATGGAAACTGCCGCCTACGCAAGAGAAGAATTACTAAAAATTCCAGAACTTCAAGTAATTGATGAATCGATTGTTGGTAAGTATGGAATTGTGGAATGGGATTCTACGAAACTGAGTGTGTTAACAAACTCACTTCGACATTCTGGCTTTGAGATTGAACATCTTTTAAATAGTCAGTTTAATATTGAAATTGAATTGTCAGCTCTGAACAATTATCTTTGCTTTATAACAGGAGGTAGCACCAAAGAAGATATTGACCATCTTGTAAAGGCAACCCGTTGGTTTTCTGAAAACAAAGGTAATACTGACCTGAAAGAATTTATCCGAATTCCACAAATACCCTTCCAAGTTTATACACCTGCTGAAGCTTTCAATCAACCATATGAGCAGATACCATTCAAAAGTGCTGACGGTCAAATATCAAAGAGAATTATTGCTCCTTATCCCCCGGGCATTCCTTATATCTGCCCTGGTGAAATCATTACCCAAAATGCTGTTGAAATGTTAACTCAAATGAAACTTGACGGAGCAGTAGTACAGGGAATTGATGAAAACGAGATGGTTGAAGTTATTACAGAATAACACTACAATCATTCCATATTTTTCAAGAGAGGGTATTGGTTTTGAGTAAAGAATTGTTTGAAACGATTAAAGAATACGAAAAAGAATCTTCTGATCTTATTGAAACAACAAAAGATGAATGTGCCAAACTCTATCAAAAACTTGAAGATGAAAAAATTCATCTTAAAACAAGGATTGAGAAAGAAATCCTTGAAATGAAAGAGGATCATAAGCATAAAATTGATGTTGCCAAAAAAGACCTGCAACAACGATTTGAGAAAGAATTTCAAGCCATTCAAACGGGTGCTATGAAGTCTTTTGAAAAGCACTGTTCCAAGATGATTTCTGATTTTCTCAAAAGCGTTGGATATTGATTTATGGCCATTCAAAAATTACATCTACTGCGATTTGTTGTACCAAAGAACCAGGTATCTCAATTCCGCAATACCTTGTATGAAAAGGGGCTTTTTCATCTTCGAGATGTATCTTCTTTAAGTCAGTCCTTGTTACCCAATCATGATGAAGTCTCACAAATTGAAAGTGATGTTCGGAAAGCTTCTGAAATAATCTCTTTGTTTGACACATTTCAACCTGAAAAGAAAGCATTTATCGAGAATTTTATTCCCAAGAAACCCATTTTTTCGAAAAGTGAGGTTTCTTCGATTCAAGAAAAACAGCAATTTCAAGAATTACACCAAGAAGTGATATCTATTTGGAATCAACGTCTATCAAGCCTAGACCTGATAGAGCATATGCGTGTTCTTCATATGCAGCTTTTACCTTTTTCTTCCTTCTCGTTTTCTTTTTCAGATTTTCATCAAATGCAACGAACAAAGGTTCTTTTCTTACAAGCTGAGGGTAGAAAATTAGAAGATTTGGAACAATTTGAATTTTTACGGAAAAATGCAGTGATTGTACCTGTCCATGTAAATCATCACAAAAAAGAAAGAACGCATGGTTTCATTATTGCATATCCATCTTTTCAACAAGAAGAAATTCAAGTTTATTTGAACCGAGCCGGTTTGAAAGAATTTCCTTTCCAAACACTTGTTCATTCACCTCAAGAGGAGATTGTAAACCTTGAGCAAAAAATGCAAAAGCATATGGAAGATATAGCAAAATGGGAACGAGTTTTGCTGGACTACAAAGAACAGCTTTCAACCATCTATTTGTGGAAAGATTTTTCCATTAACAAAATTATGCGAGCAAATGGAATGAAGCGGTTTGCTCAAACCAATCATGTTGCTTACATTGAAGGCTATATTCCATCTGAACAAAGTAGTGATGTTGTGAAATCTTTAGAACAAGAATATCCCATGATTTACATTGAGGTAGAGAATAACCCTAATCATCCTCCTGTAAAACTGAAAAACCATCCTTTTATCCAGCCTTTCGAATTTCTTTTACGCATGTATGGTCTTCCACGTTTTGGAATGATTGATCCAACAGCTTTGGTAGGTCTTGTTTTTATCGTCCTTTTTGGTGTAGCTTTTGCAGACGGACTTTATGGTATCTCCATGATGGCAATTTGTGCCTATTCAATGAAGAAATATTGGTTCGACAAAGATACTGTTTCATTTTTTAAAATGTTTTTCTGGGCTGGTTTTTTTGCCTTTTTGTTTGGTGCATTGACAGAGTCCTGGGCAGGAGATCTGTTTACAGTTTCTTACTTACCCGAATCATCTGTTTTTATTAAGCTTAAAGACTTTGTTGGCGTGATGAATCCATCACAGAGTTTTATTGCTCTTATGGTCGGGGTTATTTACGTTGGGGCATTTCTTCAATGTACTGCCATTTTTATGGCCTTCTTGCAAAGATGTAAAGAAAGGCAATATGCTGAAGCAATTTTCAATAACCTCTCCTGGATTTTGTTTATACCATCTGCCGTAATTGTTGCTGGACAGTTTTTATCTCCCGGATACTATCCCTCTGTTTTAGTATTCATTTCACAACAGATATGCATTGCAGCTCTAGTACTTATCTTTATTGGAGGATTTTTACAGAGCAGAAACAACATTTTTAAAGGAATTGTGAAGGGTTTTTTAAATATGTACGGTATAAAAAGTTCATATGGAGCAGCTACCCTTCTTGGAGATGTTTTATCTTATCTTCGATTAGCTGCATTGATGATTGCAACCTCTTCTATGGCCATGTCATTTAACTTGATCGCAGGTATGTTCAAATCAATCCCAGTAGTAGGGATTGTTGTTATGGCCATTATGATTCTGTTTTTAAATGTTTTTAATTTCCTTCTCAATATTATTGGATCGTTTGTTCACCCTGTACGTTTGTTATTCTATGAAATGTTCGGTCGATTTTACGAAGACGGTGGAATCGAATATCATACTTATTCTCAAAAATTTACCAATGTTTTTGTTGTTAAGGAGGCAAAACGATGACGTTTGCACAGCTATTAGAAACGTATTTTTTTAGTTCTGGCCAAGGTTGGAATATTGTTGGATTGTTTGTTTGTTTAATGCTTGGTGGGATGGGCTCAGCTAAAGCTCTTTACATTTCTGGTAATCAAGCTGCTGGTGCCTTGTCGGAAAAACCTGATCTTTTTGGACGATTGTTTGTTTTAATGGCTTTACCCGCCACTCAAGGACTTTATGGATTTGTACTTTGTTTTCTTGGAATGCAGCAAATGGGTTTAAGTACAGGACAAACATTGACTGTGCAAGCTGGTCTTGCTTTATGTTTCGCCTTTATTTTTATTGGATTTGTACTTTACTTCTCTGCTATATATCAAGGAAAGAGTTCTGCAGCTGCTATTAATTTAACGGTCAAACAACCGAATAAATCCGGTAGTGCTCTTCTTTTTCCAGCCTTAGTCGAAACATACGCTCTTTTAGCCTTTGTTGGGGGATTTTTACTGTTAACATTCATCCAAGGGTCTTCCATATTTTAAGATGAATATACAGAAGCTTAAAGAAGTAGTCACAAATCAAGCTAGAAAAGAAGCTAAAGAGCAAATCGATCAGACAAAAAAAGACATTGAAATACAACTTGAAGAATTCATGAAAATTCTATCTGAGGATAGACAAAAGCAATTGAAAGAAGTTGAGGATACATTTCAAGCCTCAATGCATCAAGCAGAATTCAATGTTGAGTCTCAGTTTAAAAAGAAAGTTTTACATACACGACATGATCTTCTCCAAAAACTGAAAAGCAAGCTCATGGAAGAATATCTCTTATCCGTACAAAAAGATCCACTCGTGTTTTTAAAAAGTATAGTTGCTACATTTCCTCCTTCTGCTGACATATATTGCAGCAAGGAACTTGAAACTGCAATTACATCAAATGCGATCGCATCCGTTGGGTTACAAGGACCACAGTACAGATTCTGTGGTGTTGATCCATTACTTTCACCTGGTGTATCTTGTATTTCAGATAAAGTTAAATACTTGTTCCTTTTAGAAGAAGAAATTGATAGCTACCTTGATAAACATCAAAAAGAATTTGGAGACCTTATTCTTCATGAATAAACCTTCAGTTATTAAAAATACTGTACCAGATTACGAATATGGCTACCTTTCTGCATATTTAAAATCAAGAGAGAGTCATTTTCTTTCTACAGAGAGCATTACTTCTTTATATCGAAGTGTTACCTTAGAAGAAATTTTTCATCATTTGAGTCAAACCCGATATTCAACTATTCCTTTTACTTTGGATCCAAAAGACTTTGAGAATTATGCATGGAGTTTTTATTTTTCTGAAATGGAGGAGATAAAACCTGTATTACCAGAAAATTACATTCTGTTCTTTCTTGAACGGTTACATTCTGTGATTTTTTCACAAGAAGAAATTTTCTCTTTTTTAGAAAATGAAGATTTCAATAAGCGTCTTTTAAGTTTCGTAACGTTAGCTGTAAATGGTACAGTTTATACCAAAAAATTATCTTCCTATATTGTAGATCGATTCAATATGTTTGAATCAATTCGGAGAACTATCGAACCATCTTTTTCTACACACACCTACTATACAGGAGGAAACATTTCTGAAGATTCCTTGAACCGTCTTTTTGATAGCAATTTTGCTCAAATCGATCTTTCCTGGATTCAGACACAATGGATGGACTATATTGAAAAAGAAAAACCTGTAAAAGCTTATGATTTTACATTTATGTTTCGATTTGAAACCTATTGGTGGCAGCTTATTTGGAAGTTAATCAAAGAACCTTCGTATGAAAACACCGGATTGGATTACGTGATTTCGTATTTTGGCCATTTCATACTAGAAATCGAAATTTTAAAAAAATTGTACATTTGTACTCGGTATCAATTGCCCTGTACAAATTTAAAGGAGATCATTCTTCATGCAATCGGATAGAATTAAAGGATGTGTGATTGGTGAACGAGATATTGTAAGAATTTTTTCTGCTTTCTCGTTTCATACGATTGCAGTGAACGACAAAAAACAGTTTAACCAAGAACTCCGACAAGAAATATTTGCCAAGAATTATCGTTTTTTTATTGTGACAGAGACATTTATTCAACAAATATCCCCAGAAAATGAGTTACTGATTCAGGAGAATCATGTAATTGTCATATCCATCCCTACGAATACTGGATCTAGAGAAGCGGCAATACAAAAGCTTTCCAACATGATTCGAAGAGCGGTGGGAATTGATATTGTTAAAACTGAAGGAGATTCCTATGAGTAATGAAAAACAACAAGGACGAATCGTCAGCATATCTGGCCCTCTTATCGTAGCTGAAAATTTACCTCAAGCACATATGATGGAAGTCGTCCGAATTGGTAATGAAAAACTCTTTGGAGAGATTATTGAACTTCACAAAAATCTTGTGTATATACAATGCTATGAAGAAACTACCGGGTTGCGTCCTGGAGAACCTGTTTTGTCTTCTGGATATCCACTTTCTGTAATTTTAGGACCTGGAATCATTGGTTCTATTTATGATGGAGTACAAAGGCCCTTAAACATTATCTACGATGAACATGGTGATTTTATTGCCAGAGGAATTGATGTAGAACCCCTAAATTACATTAAAAAATGGGAATTTCATCCTATGCTAAAAAAGGGTGATTCTGTTCATCAGGGACAAAAAATTGGATGGGTGGAAGAAACACCAACCATCAAACACTATATCATGATACCACCTGGAATATCGGGCGTGATTGATCATATTCAAGAAGGTACATTTACTGTAAAAGACGAAGTGGCCATTGTACGAGATAAAAGTAATAAAAATCACTCTATATCTATGCTTCAAGTATGGCCAGTTCGAACGAAACGACCTTTTGAGAAACGTATTGTACCAACACAACCTTTGATTACTGGTCAACGAGTAATTGATATGTTTTTCCCTGTAGCAGAAGGTGGAACAGCTTGCGTCCCAGGACCTTTTGGTTCTGGAAAAACCGTTATTCAACACCAGCTAGCAAAATGGGCCTCTGCCGACATGATTGTTTATGTTGGATGCGGAGAGCGAGGAAATGAAATGACGGATGTCTTGATGGAGTTTCCTCATTTGAAAGACCCAAAAACCGGACGATCTTTGATGGAAAGAACAATTTTGATTGCCAATACATCCAATATGCCAGTTGCAGCACGGGAAGCTTCTGTTTATAGTGGCATCACCATCGCTGAATATTTCCGAGACATGGGATACAACGTTGCTATAATGGCTGACTCTACATCTCGATGGGCAGAAGCCATGCGAGAGATTTCAGGAAGACTGGAAGAAATGCCTGGTGAAGAAGGTTATCCTGCTTATTTATCCTCTCGTATTGCAGGTTTTTATGAACGTTCTGGTAAAGTCCAAACACTAGGCGGAGATCATGGAAGTCTTTCTGTTATTGGAGCAGTTTCACCCCCGGGTGGTGACTTATCTGAACCAGTCGTACAGTCTACTCTTCGAGTTGTTAAGGTGTTCTGGTCCTTGGAAGCATCACTGGCTTATGCACGTCATTTTCCTGCCATTAATTGGCTTAATAGCTATTCCTTATATTCCAACCTTACTGATTCTTATTTCCAAAAACAAATTAATGAAAAATGGCCCAAATATCGAATTCAGGCAATGAGTTTGCTTCAAAAAGAAAGTGAATTGAATGAAATCGTTCGACTTGTTGGAACCGATGCCCTTTCCGAAACCGAAAAACTTGTGATGGAAATTGCAAAATCAATTCGTGAGGATTTTCTTCATCAAAATGCCTTTGATGACGTTGATACATTCACAAGTGGTATGAAGCAGTACTATATGATACAAAATATCATCAAAATGTACGAAGAGTCCCTTTCTCAGCTTAAGTTACATAAAACACTAAAAGTGGCTGATATTATGAAGTTGCCAGTGCGTGCTTCGATCGCTCGAGTAAAATATATTCCCGAAGAGGAACTCCAAAAATGTGATTTAACTTCTCAGATTAAATCAGCTATTGAGCAATTGTCTTCTACCTTGGAGGAATCGAATGATTAAAGAGTATAGAACTTTATCGGATGTTGCAGGACCTATCATCATTGTTGATGGACTAGAAGGTTGTAGCTATGGTGAATTGGTTGAGATTTACCTCCCTGATGGTACTATGCGTCATGGCGAAGTCCTAAAGGCTGAAGAACACAAAGCTCTAGTTCAAATGTTTGAAGGAACTGAAAACCTAAACATACAATCTACTCGAATTCGATTCAGTGGCAAACCATCAGAAATAAGTCTATCCCCCGATATTATTGGGCGTGTTTTTAGTGGTTTAGGAAAACCTATTGATGATGGTGGAAAGATTATTGCACAAGTTACCAGATCTACAATTGGTGAACCAATCAACCCCTACGCTCGTGATTATCCTTCAGAATTTATTCAAACAGGAATATCTGGAATTGATGGACTGAACACGCTTGTCCGTGGTCAAAAATTACCAATTTTTTCAGGTGCAGGATTACCTCATAATGAACTAGCTCTTCAGATTGCACGACAAGCTAAGGTTTTAAAAAAGAGCGATCAATTTGCTGTTGTTTTTGGTGCAATGGGCGTTACATTTGATGAGTCTAACGAATTTGTTAGTTCTCTGCGGGAAAGCGGAGCAATAGAACGTTCAGTGATGTTTATCAACCTAGCTAATGATCCTGTTATTGAAAGATTAGCTGTTCCCAAGTATGCATTAACGACAGCTGAATATCTTGCTTTCGAGCTGGGCTATCATGTATTGGTTATTTTAACAGACATGACGAATTACTGTGAGGCATTGCGTGAAGTTTCAGCCGCAAGAAAAGAAATACCAGGTCGAAGAGGCTATCCTGGATACATGTATACAGATTTAGCTACTATTTATGAACGTTGTGGTAGAATTAAAAACAAAGATGGTTCCATTACAATGATGCCTATTCTCTCCATGCCCGATGATGACAAAACACACCCAATTCCTGATCTAACCGGATACATTACCGAGGGTCAAATTTTCGTTTCAAGATCTTTATATGCAAAGGGATTTTATCCTGCCATTGACGTTCTACCCTCCTTATCCCGATTAAAAGATAAAGGAATTGGTAAAGACAAAACACGTGAAGATCATGCCAATTTAATGAACCAATTATTCGCAGCTTATGCACATGGCCGGGAAGTACAAGAATTGGCTGTTATCCTTGGTGAAAGTGCTTTAAGCGAAATTGATCAGCTTTATATCAAATTTGCCAATGAATTTGAAGAACGATACGTAAAACAAAACACTCGAGAAGATCGAACAATTGAAGAAACACTGAATTTGGGGTGGGAACTATTACGAATTCTACCCGAAACAGAAATGACTCGAGTTAGTGATGCATTTATTGAAAAATACTATAAGAAAAGGCGGTAAAGTGTGGCTCAACGCGTAAGTCCTACTCGAATGAAGCTGTTGGAAACCCGAAAAAGGCACAAAACAGCAAAAAGAGGACACAAACTTTTAAAAGAAAAATTAGAAGCTCTCGCTAGAGAACTCGTTGAATTAGCCAAAGAATTTGAAAAACAAGAAAAAAAAGTTGGAGATCGACTTCCTCAGATTTTAGAGCAATTCTTGATTCTTCGAACAACTGTAACCGATGAAGAAATGAGAAATATCGTTTCCGATTATCCCGCTGAGTTTTCTCTTACAATGTCACAAAAAAATGTGATGAACATTGTATTGCCTGAATTTCATATCCATCATATTCATCCATCCAAACCTGTGTTTAGCGAATGTGGTCTAAATCCAGCTTTTGACATTGTTTTACGTGAATTTGATCGGATTCTAGATGATCTACTAAAGCTGGCAGAGTTAGAATTTTCCATTTATGAAATTGCTCGTATTGTTGAAATGACAAAACGTCGTGTGAATGCACTGGAATACGTGTTAGTCCCAGAATTAGAATCTACAATTAAATATATTACGTCCAAGCTTGAAGAAAATGAGCGATCCACTACAATTAGGTTGATGAAAATTAAAGACATCCTAAGTAAACGTTCCTATTAACATTTCCTTAGTAAATACCCAGTTAGAAGGTGGTTTTAACTCATGAAAAATCAGATGAAACTGCACACATTTATCATGCAGTGCAATATTGGATCCCGACGGAAATGCGATGAGTTTATTCGTTCTGGGTATATCTATGTGAATGGTCAAATTGTTGTAAAACCTGAGCATTTAATTGATCCGCAGGTTGATATCGTTTCATTTAAAGAAAAAAGAATTCAACCCGATACCACTCTGTATTACTTTCTGTTTTACAAACCTCTGAAAACTGTTACCACTACATCGGATCCTGAAAAAAGAAGAACAGTGATGGACTTTTTCCCAAAACATCTTCCCATCTTCCCTGTCGGTCGATTGGATTACGATTCAGAGGGCCTTGTGATCATGACAAATGATGGTGAGTTAGCCCATAAAATCACCCACCCAAGGCACCATATTCCTAAAACCTATATTGTCAGAGTTAAGGGAGCTCCTGAGCTGAAGGTTATTGAGCGACTTCGTAAAGGGATATTTATGGATGGGTATCGTTCAAAGCCTGCATATATAAGACTGTTAAATAAAAACAGACAATCGGCAGTATATGAAGTTGTCTTAGAAGAGGGCAAAAACCATCAGATACGAAATATGTTCCTTTATATGGGACATCCAGTAATCGACTTAAAAAGAGTTGCGATTGGAACATTGAAAATTGATGCACTAAAACCTGGTCAATACAGAGTTATAACAAAAAAAGAAATGCAACAACTATTTCAAAAATCCTTGTCAGTAAAACAAAGAATTGAGAAAAAAAGAGCTATACGAGAGCACAAAAAAGAGCAATCAAGCCAACACCTTAATTAGGAAGTTCTTTCCCAATTAAATACAGATCTTTCAGGTTGATTTTATCATCTTGGAAACAGTCAAATATCGGATTCCACGTATTATCTTTACTTGTCTTACCAAGGTTTTGTTGAAACATTAAACGATCTTCTTCATCAATCGTTCCATTTTCGTTAAAATCACCTAAAAGGAATTCTTCATCAAGGATTACAGTTGGATGGATGTGCTTTTTCAAAATATCAGATGGATATTGATACGGTAGAGTACCTTGAATGATGAAACTGGGAATATGATCTTTGCCATTGGGGACGGATTGTAAGAAAAGCTGTGCATATGAAATTGGTTGAGAAGAAGCATTTCTTTGATGATGGATCAAACGAACGGTGTTCGTTCCTTTTTGAACTTCTACTGCTCCTTGTTTTTCATCAAAGCCAGTAATTTTTATCCAAGGGTCGAATGTTATAAATACATCAAAAAGACCTTCATAAGCATTGTGGAGTTTGATTTCCAGTTCAAATATTTCACCAGCTCGAACTTTTTTTGGAGTACATATCTCGAGAAATGGGTAGGGAGGAAGATTAGAATTCTGTATTGAAAATGGTAATGGATCACTTTCTAGAATTCTAGTATTCGTTTCTACTTTTCGATATGTTTCTTTATCGTTCTGAACGGTTGTGTGATAGATCTCTTCGTAATATGGGATAACAATTCTGAAATAATAAGAACCATCAGGCAAGAAAGGTTGTTTGTAGATGTTATATCCATCCCAAAAAAACGTGTAACGACCAATTGGAATGGTTTCTCCGAAGTGAATAGTATGAACTTGGTTTCCGTATTCATCATAAATGTAAAGGAAGACTTGTTCTGCATAGTTTCTGGTTTTATCAATACTTCGTGAAACAGAACCATCTTCTTTAACAAATATTGAACGAGTAATTGTACCAGAGTTCAACTGAAAAGATAGAAATCCAAAGTTGTCTTTATTCATGTGGAAAGTATCAACCGATAATGAGATATCAGAGATTGGAGGCTTAATAGTCTTTATACTGCTCTTGGAGACCATGAAAGGAATGTGAAGTCGAGATGATGGATTGGGATTATGTTCGTCAGGAAGGATTTCAATCCAAACAACACCTTCCATGAAGTCTGGAAGATTTTCTTTGTTGGGGTACAACCAACATTGTATGGTTTCAGTGGAATGAGGATCAATTGTAACGTAGGGTTTATCAAATACTGCGATGTAGCCATCCGCAAAATCTTGGTGAGATAGAATTTCCGATGATAAGCGTCCTGAAATTGTTTGGGTAGATGTATTTTTAATATGAATATCTACTGGATCCTGGATGCTTTCAGATTTCATCATAATGGAGGGTGGTGTCGCTATCAACGAAGATTCCATAGCTGCTTGAAGGTCGATTTGACCTGCACCTTGATACAAAAAAGAAAAAGGAGTATTTGTGAGAGGATTTTTTAACAACGAGGATGTGTTCATCATTAAAGCAGTGATTTCGTCGATGGATAAGGACGGATTGGCATATCGTAGAATGGCAGCACATCCGGCAATAACAGGTGTGGCCATAGATGTACCTTGTTTTTTACCCCACATAGGAACGGGATCTTCTGGTTTAAAAGAAGGGACAGCTGAATAGATAGAAGTACCTGGTGCTGTGATTTCTGGTTTGAAATATCCTTCATCTCCTGAGAAACAAGGACCTGCTGAGGTATATGAAGATATCAACGATGTTTTTGGTTCAAAAGAGATATAACCAAATCCGTCAATAATTCCTTGAAGTGTTTCTTCCATTTTGGCACTTACCATCATGCATGGTAAAAAATCATATTTATTTGGATCTGCAATGCCTTCTACCACAAGTGATGGGCTAAAACTTCGATCTTCGTAATTGAATATGATGCATGCTTTTGCACCTGCCTCCTTGGCGTTTAAATTCTTTTCAAAAAATGTAATTCCATTGTCTTTAGGACCTCTTTGTATGAATGCTATTTTTCCTTGTAAATCAGTCTGATTGCATTCATCTTTAGATCCAAAACCACAATACACAATATCAAGACCGTCTAGATCAGATGTAAAAGGAGGAGAAAATCGAGAAGATTGGCCAAAGAAAGTTGTCTGATGAATGGGTGTATGGATGGTAAAGGGTTGCATCAGTCGGTCATCAGAAGCAGCTACTTGCAGAATTGAAGAAAAAACTCCCGGAGCATCGATAGGCCATGCATTGTATTCGGTTCTACTACCACCATTGCCAGCTGCTGCTACTATCATTACACCGCTCTTTTTTGTTGCTTGAAAAGCGTCATAATAAGGGCTATCATCTGCAATAGAGGGATTTTCACCAGGGTGACCCAGAGATAGGTTGATTACAGAGCATTGATCACGAACTGCATACTCGCAAGCAGTTATAAGGGTATACGAAGGAGCTCCCCCACTATGGTTAGAGGGGAATACTTTGTACGCATATAAAGTTGCATCTGGACAAATACCATGTAGCGAAATTGAAGTAGGATTGTTTGCAGCTGCAATACCAGCCACATGAGTACCGTGTCCTCCAGTGAAAGGAGAATCGTCAATAGGATCAGGATCCCCTGGTGTTTCTTTCTCAAGGTCTTCTTCAGGAAAATAACAATCCCAACCCCCCGCAACTTTTGATTCATCTGTAGAGAAACCAGTAGGATAAAAATCAGGATGTTGATAATCAATTCCTGAATCTACTATTCCTAAACGAATATCTGGATTGGGTTTAATAAGAGTTTCTTGATACGATTTTAAAGAGGGTATATCATTTCGTCCTATGGTTTGAATTGTAATATCTCGAACCGGGTAAAACAGTTTGTCATCTAGGAATACTTTTTCTACGTGTGGATTTTTAGCAATAAAAGGAATTGTGTATCCAGGAATAGAAACAGCAAAGCCATTAAAAACGTATTGCCAGGAACCAAGTAGTTTTGCACTTTTTGTTTCGAGAAGGGAGTCAACAACTTGCTTTTGATCGTTTTCTAGCTTCTTCATATAATGTCCTTCGTTCCATTTTGAAAGCGTATTGTTGGAAAGAAGAGTACGAAGAGAGTATCTTTTTTCAACGACTGAAAGTCCCCTGCATTTTACTATAACTGTAATAGGTGTTGATGCAGAGAGTAAATCAGTATTGACGGAAGTAAAATTGGAAATTTTCTCAATGTAGGACGGAGAAAATGCCCAAAAAGAACCAACTGGTTTAATGGGTACAAAAAAAACCGTGAAAACTATTGCTACAACAACGAATTTAATAAAAGCGAGTTTCATAGTTCACCCCATTCGGTTTATTTTTATCAATTTCAATATACAATAGTTTTATGAGATTTGAAAAATCTTGCGGCGTTATTATTTATCGTTTTGATAAAAAAAGAGTCCTTTATTTGATTGTTCGTTACAGTGCTTTTTCTCGATATTGGGGTCTAGTAAAGGGTCATGTCGAAGCAGAAGAAACCGAACTACAAACTGCAAAAAGAGAAGTTTACGAAGAAGTTGGGTTTCAAAATATCCAAATTGCTTCTGGTTTTCGTGAAACAATTAGTTACAGTCCATATCCTGATTGCTTAAAAGATGTTGTATTCTTTCTAGGTACAACAAATGAATACAAAGTACGTTTCATATTCAAAGAACATGATAAGTCTCTCTGGATACCAATAGAAGATGCCTTTACTCACCTTAAGCATGGTAACGATCGTTTTGTATTACATCGCGCTGAGTTGTTTATTCAAAATAATTTTTTAGATGGAGGTACACATGGCTACTAAAAGCAGTATTTATGAATGTGAAATTTGCGGAAACGTTGTAGAAGTCCTTCGAAGTGGTGCTGCACCACTAATTTGTTGTGGTAAACCTATGGTTGAAAGAATCCCTCAGACTGAAGACAAGGGAAATGAAAAGCACAAACCCGTGGTAGAGCAAAATCCTGATAATATGGTTGTGAAAATTGGAAGCGTTCCACATCCCATGGAAGAAAAGCACCATATTGAATGGATTGAATTTCGTGGGAACGATGGTTTTGTTGTACGAAAAGAAGTAATAGGACAAGAGTTAGCGGAAACAATGTTTGAAATTCCTCCTCAGGCAGGAACTGTTTTTGCTTTTTGCAATATACATGGCTTGTGGAAAACAGATGTAAAGCCCCAATAAATCCATCTTTTTAAAGGAGATTGTTATGAACAAAAGAATTGAAGAGAACTTTAACAAACAGATTAACGAAGAACTATACTCTGCATATTTATACCAGTCCATTCGTGCTTATTTCGAAAGCATTGGGTTGTCGGGTTTTGCAAATTGGATGAAAGTGCAATCAGAAGAAGAAATGTTCCATGCAGAAAAGTTTTTCAGTCACCTTGTCCAAAGAGGCGGTCGAATACATCTGACTGCCATTAAAGAACCATCATTTCAATGGAATTCACCGCTTGAAGCATTCAAGGCTTCACTTGAACATGAAAAACATATCACTTCCTGTATTCACAATTTAGCTGTTGTTGCTGATGAAGAAAAAGATTATTCCAGCAAAACTCTTTTGAATTGGTTCGTAGATGAACAGGTAGAAGAAGAAGACAATGTTGGCAAAATTGTAAACGAACTTGAAATGATACAAAATGATGGTCGGGGGATATTAATGTTAGACAGGGAATTACAATCACGAACCTTTAATCCTCCTTCAACAGAAGAATAATTAAAACAAAGTAGGACTTCTCTCCATGAAACAAAATAAGATTTTTTGGATTTTGATGTTAATTTCCATGATGCTATTCAACAGTATGTTTGTTGTTTCTTGTAAAAAAGAGACAAAACCTTCAACTACTATCGATTCATCAACTACTTTACCAGAGGATACGGAGGATCCATCAACACCTTCTCAAAACGACCCATCAAACGAAGTTGGAGATGAACAAGAAACTGATTCTTTTGTATTGGATCTATCTCATGGGAAAATGCTTCGTCATGAATCTATACATTCTTATCCTGCTACTATGGGGCCTCCCGGATACAATAGCATATGGAAAGAAAAAGAAATATTTGTGAGTACCGGAGATTCTGGTTTCACTAAAATTGCACTTTCCGATAATATTATGGTTCCTGAGGAGTCCTACTTTTTTTATCGTTCTTTTATCCATTCTTCCGAAAACTATTTTCTTTGCCGTGACAAAACTACCGTGTATTGTTTGGCAAAGAAGAATGCAAAAGAACTTTGGAAAAAGGATTCAGATTCCTCCGGGCAGGATTATTACTTTGCAATTAATCCTGATACAGTTGCCAATATGCGTTTTTCGGCTACAACAAAAGAGGGTATTGTAACTGCTTATCATGCACAAGACGGCCATGTGCTTTGGACAAAAACTTTAACCGATCGATCACAATCCTTTCTTGGTTTTTCACCACAAATCCTTCTTTTCACCGAAGGAACTACACTTGTGGGTATTCATCCCCAAACTGGACAAAAGTCATGGGAGATTAAAAATATTCTTGATATAGCAGAAGAACTATATCAACAAGAATACTTTCGTAATTTCCGAATCCTTACTGATGGAACCCTATTTATTCCATTAAAAGAAAATGGTACCCCTTTTGCTTATCGAATTGAACCTAGTACTGGGCAAGTGTTAACAGAGTATCGAATGGATACAGTTGATGAACTACGATTTCATACAAGTTTTATGGAATCCTCTACCAGTATTATTGGTGGATATCGGAACAAAATGGAGTACTTTTTAGTTGCATTCGACAAACAAACTGGGAATATTCTTTGGGAAACTTCAATAAACAACTATATGGGAGAATTTGCTAAAAAATATGGTGTTGAATATGAATTTACTGATTTTGGATCACCAAATCACATTATAGTTAAAATATCATATTCCACGATTCTACATTTGAATGTTGACACTGGGGAAATCCAATGGGTAGTTCATTCAGATTTTTCACAAATGGATACCATTTGGAACGATTCGATCTATATTCGCCTAGTTGAGTCGGAGCTCCATCAATGGAGGATTGAGTTTATTTCTCTGGATAGTGGTGAACTGATTAAACAGTGGACATTACCCGATACATACCAACCACCAACAGCTCCTATTGAATTGTTGCATGCTACGAAAAGCTATATTGTTCTTAGATACGATAAAGCGAACCAACCTAGATGGATTTTTTTCCGTCCATCTGACCATGGCATTGAATATGTAGGAAATCTTTCAGCATCAAAAGAAAATGATTCATCAGAGTTGATTTTCTTTGTATCTTCCATGAATGATCAATGTTTGTTTTTAACTTCTGGAGAAAATGGATATCAATTGAATATCGTAGAAATTCTCGATTAATTCAAGTAAAAACGGAGATTCAAGGCAGGCAAAAAATGAATCTCCGTTGAATATAATATGCAAAAATCAAAAAAAGTTTCACTTTTTTTGATTTACGATTTCACATTTAAAGATTTTTACATACAATAAATAAAAATAAAACTCATAATTATTTAAGGAGTCCCATTATGATCCATAAAAGAGAGTTTGATTACCTGCAAAAAGTCTACGAAGAACAGAACTTTAAAATGATTCTTCTACATGGAACTACTGGTGGCGGTAAAACCTATCTTGTAAGAAATTTTCTTCAAGATAAAAAAGGATTTTACTTTAAATGCTTATCACAACATCCACCAGTGCAGATCAAACGGTTTATTCGTGTTATCCGAAGGCAGTACCCAGATTTCGAAGCAGATATTACTTGGAAAGACTTTATTACCAATCTTTACGCTCTTGCTAAAAAAGAAAATCTGGTCGTGATTTGGGATGACTTCCATTTCTTGTACAAAATTACTCAAGACATTCTCAGTATTGTTGAAAAAAACTCTGTGAATTCACCCTTTACTATTTTTATCACTTCTTCCTTCCCTCAAGCTAATTTTATTAATTTCCGCTTTTCTAGCTTCTCTCAAGAACGTTTCTTGTCGATCGAGTTAAAACCACTCCTATTTAGCGAATTCAGAGATCATTATCAAGGGATGGATCCGATTCGTCAAATTGAATTGTATGGACTTACTGGTGGAGTCTCGAGATACATGGAATGGCTTGATCCAAACATGGATCTTTTCCAGAATGTTAAAGAAAACTTTCTCTCCCCAACAAGAGTCCCATTTTATGATCCAACTTCAGTTCTACGCTATGAATTCCATGAACCTTCTACATACTATTCTGTTTTACAAGTATTAGCATATCATGAACTGAAAATTGGCGATCTATCGCATCAACTTAATTTACAAACACACAATTTAACCTCCTTCGTTGATCGATTACGCGAAATGAAACTTATCGGAAGAGTTGTACCCGGAAATAGCACAAATCCAAAAGTGACCAGAAAGAGCAAGTATATGATTAGTGATATGTTCTTGTATTTCTGGTTCCGTTATGTCTATTATGATCCAGAAGCCTTATTCATGCTTGATCCACAAATCATTGTCGATCATTTGAAAGATGATTACCACAATTTCATTGATCACATTGTGCTGGAGATTGCAAAACAATGGTTGTCCCACGTAAAGGATCCTTTTGAACCTGTCATCACGTCTCCTTGGTGGGATTATGAAGCTCATGGTGTTGATATCTTAAGCACTGACTACAAAAAAGCGATTTTTGGTGACATATTTATTGATGACACTCAATATACGAAACAAATGTACCGCAATTTTGTAGAAAGCACTCAGGTTGTACCTTTTAAATCTAAAATCCGTCAAAAATACTACTACTTTATTAGCAAAAATGGATTTACTCCAGATCTGTTAAGAATTATTTCCAACCGTAAGAATATCAAGATTTTTGATTTAAAGGAATTTGTGGAATCTGTATAAGCCTACTATGATCAAATCATCTAAGCTCCTTCGGGAAATGGAGGAGCTTAGATGACATTCGAGATAAACTTGGAAAAGGGAAAATTTCAAAATGAGTAGAAAACATATAAATCAAGGCATTGGTTTGTTTGATCAAGCTTCTTACGTTTTATTTGATTTTGAAACTACGGGATTAAAACCTCCAAAAGATAAGCCTCTACAGCTCGCATACCTACTTCTTAACTCGAACTTTCAAGTGTTGAAAGCCAAGAATTTTTATTTTCAAGTTCAAGATGAAGTTCCTTTGTCTGCTACCAAAATCCACGGACTAACAAAAGCGAAACTTGTAGCACTAGGGGCTCAGCCGCTAGCTTATCATCAAGAAGAAATTCAATCAGATTTTTCAGCAAAAAACATATTGCCAATTGCTCATAATGCCAGTTTTGACGTTCTTTTCTTGAGAAACTTTTTTCTAAGAGACTTTTCTACAAAACTTTTTTGTACAATGAAATACTACACCAACATTATTAAATTACCAGGGCTATACAATGATTTTAAATGGCCCAAAGTATCGGAAACTATGAAGTTTTTAGATATAGATGAAAAGCAAACTCTTTTGACCTGCAAAGACCTTTTTTTAAGTGATTCAATAGGCTATCATGATGCGCGGTTTGATATTGTATGCATTTTGAAGATGATTCAAGTAGACCCACTTCTGAGAGATAAAATATTACTCCAGCATTGAAAGCGATAATCAAAACTCAATAAAGGCTTCTTTACAAAGGATACTCATGGTTTCAAGATTTATATGTCCGTTATGTACCCTTAACAGACATATGAAAAAAAAGAGTATTGTTGTGTGATAATCGAAGTGAATCGATTATTTCGATGCCATATCGTAACCAAATTTTGCAGCCTTAATATTCAATGTAAGCTTGTCATCGGAGAAAAAGTCACTTATAGCTTGTGTAAAAGAAGATAACTCCAGTACTTTTGTAATACCAAGCACATAACCGGTTGCCAACATATTAGCAGCAAGTCGAGTACCAAACTCTTCTTCACAAATTGCTGTAAAAGGCTCGGTATAGGAAACAGCCTTAGAAATTGGTTCAGAGTCAGGTATAAAAAAGCTATCTAAAATCCGAATACCATTTTCACGAATCAAAGTACCATATTTTTGATAGGCTTCTTGTGTCATTAACAGAAGAATATCCGGTACTTCAATTTCTGGGTAGAAAATGTCTCGATCACTGATAATAACTTCGCTTTTTGTGGCACCACCACGTGCTTCAGCACCGTATGATTGGGATTGTAGTGCATTTTTATTTTCTCGTAATGCTGCCCTGGCAATAATACGTGTGGCAGTAATTAAGCCTTGACCACCAGAACCTGAATAACGGATTTCTTTTCTCATGATTCTCTCACCTTTTTCAAAAGTTGTTCCCGTTTTTCAATATAGGAATGCTGCGTGTTGTCTTCAATAAACTCACCCATCATAAGGCGTGATGAACGATCTTCTTCAGAAAGGGCTTCATATTTTTCTTTTGTTAGTAGAATATCTTTCTGTTGTAGCATCATTTTATAGGGATCTGAGATGCCGTTTAAACGACCATAATAAACTGGACATTGTGTGATAACTTCAATCAGAGAGAATCCTTTTCTTGTAAATGCTTTATTCATATACTTTTTCATATGTTTGAAGTAGTAGCTACCAGTTCTTGCAGCATATGTGGCACCAGCGCCGATAACAAGACGCATGAGATCAAATTGATTTTCATAGTTACCAAACCGTGCAGTTGTACCTTTTTTATACTGTGCGGTTAAAGGTGAGACTTGTCCTCCTGTCATGCCATAAATACTATTGTTAAAAACAATGACCGTGATATCTACATTTCTTCTAGCTGCATGAATCAGGTGGTTCCCGCCAATAGCACTTGCATCTCCATCACCTGTGAATACAATTACTTTTTTATCTGGGCGTGAAAGTTTTATGGCAGTAGCAAATGGGATTGCTCGACCATGGAGTGTATGCACTTGGTCAAACTGTGTGTATGTACCGGAACGAGAAGAACAACCTATACCAGAAACACAGACAACATCTTTTTTTGAACAATTCATCTCTTCCAGAGTTTCTAAAGCAGCATGCAAAACAATTCCATTGCCGCACCCAGGGCACCATATTGTGGGTAAACGATCTGGTTTAAAAAACTTTTCACCTTTAATCATGGATATCCTCGATTCTTCTCAACATTTCTTTGGGGGGGATAAGTTCTCCTCCAATTTTCTCCATAAGATGAACTTTTTTATTGGGTAGGATTCTTTGCATTTCATATACATATTGACCCAGATTTAGTTCGGAAACAATAATTTTCTTAGCATTCTTTGTAGCATCTTGAATTTTAATGGGATCAATAGGGAAGAGTGTTTTAGGGCGAATAAGGCCAATTCCAGGATGATCGGTATAAAGCAGTGACTTTACCGTGCGACTTGCTACACCATAAGATATGAACATTATTTCTGCATTTGGGTTGATAATTTCTACTTCGAATAACTCTGAAGTGTGTTTTTCAATTTTGCGGTGAATTCTACGAATCAATCTGTCAGCAACTTCATAATCTGCACTTTGAAAACCATTTTCCATATGGATTAATCCGGTTACACTGGTTCCAAGACCATCTCCAATGTTTCCGATAACAGGAACGTCATCTACAAATTTGCCGTAGGACAAATAAGAATCTCCGGGTTTTAAGTCAGGAAGAAGACGATTAATGATACGAATATTATCTTGTGGATCAATTTCAACTTTTTCACGCATATGGACAATTGTTTCAGTGGTGAGTATAACGACAGGAGTGCGATATTTTTCAGACAAATTAAAGGCTTGAATTGTCATTTCATATAATTCTTGAACAGAGGATGGGCTTAATACAATCATGGGATGATCTCCATGCGAACCCCACCTTGATTGCATTACGTCGCCTTGTGCAACTTTGGTAGGTAAACCCGTGGAGGGCCCACCACGCTGAACATTGACAATGACGAGAGGTACTTCTACCATTGCTGCATAACCCAGTCCCTCTTGCATAAGCGAAAAACCTGGACCAGAGGTTGCAGTCATAGATTTCTTCCCAGCTAGGGAAGCTCCAATGATTGCAGTAATGCTGGCGATTTCATCTTCCATCTGAATAAAGATTTCTTCTTCTCTTGCTAAAACAGTAGAGAACAGCTCAGCTATTTCAGTAGAGGGAGTGATTGGATATCCAGCAAAAAAACCTATACCTGCTTTCAAAGCTCCCCTTACACAAGCTTCGGCACCTTGCAATATTTCTGTCTGTTTACTCATGGAAGTGCACCTCAACTGCTAAATCTGGGCAATGTTCCTGGCATGCTAAACAACCAATACAGGCTGCAATATTTTCGACAAAAACATAGCCAGTTGAATCGACAGCAAAAACATTCTTTGGACAAATATGAACGCAAATACTACATCTCTTACATCGTTTCTCATTAATCAAAACATCTTTAACTTTTTTCAAGATATTTACCTGCTTTCAAAGCTTTGATTACGTTGACCATTAAAGAAAACATTCCAGTTTTGTCAATTTAAAGAAATGAAAAATTGGAAGAATTTTTCTTCTTTTCTATAAAAAGATGCTGATGAAATGAATTTTTGAAATCCTCCTGATGGGTAATAAGCATGATTTTTTGGAATTGATTCTGAATCTTCAAAATTGTGTACATGATTTGATTTTTACTGGATGGATCAAGAAACCCAAAGTCTTGATCGATGCATAAAAAATCAGTTTTTAATGATTGATTCTTATGCAAAATGTTGGAAAGAGCGAGACGAAATGAAACATGTAATGAAAATTGTTCTCCCTGACTTAAAAAAGGGAATTCTACAGGATTACCATAATTATAGATGAAGGTTCGAATTCCTTTTTCTTGATCAGATTGAGTGTCGAGGTGAATTTGTATGGAGAGTGAATCCTGCGATATACTCCGGAGAATTCGATTTACATCTCTTTCTATGAGAGGTAAAACACGGCAAAGAATGTATGCAGGAAGATTTTCTTGGGAAAATATTTGTTGGCAAAATGTAACTATTTCGGTTTGTATTTGAAGCTCGGTTAATTCTTTTACCGATTTGTCATATTCTTTTTGAACTTCGTACATAATTTCCATGTCTCGTTCATGTCTTGCAATAGAAGAAATAATGATTTCTTTTTCTTTTTGATATTCCTCCAAAGACTTTTCAACTTCTTTTAAACGATCTTCTGCTTCTTCGAGATCATGTTTTTGATAAGGGATATTTTTTATTTTTTCAATCTGATCGTTAAGATCTATCTCAAGCTTTTCTAATTTTTGTTCAACTTCATTTAATTGGTTCAATATTCGATTTTTCTCGTTTAATTTTTCATCCATGATCTTTTTTTCTGTTTCAAAATACTTGAGCTGATTAATTTTGTTCTTAATTGTTTCGTGTTCAGGAGCACTGTAGTGAATTGCAAAAAACTTGAGTTTCACGTCGTTGATTTTTTTCCATTGGTCGTTTGCATAATTTTTTGTTTCGATGCGACGCTTTATATCAATAAGTTGTTTTGTGATGTGAGGTAATTTTTGGTCTGCTTCCAACGCACTTGATATCTGAAGTTGAAGGTCGCTTAAGGTATTTTCGAGTATGGATTGACTAGAAACAGCATACATGGCTTCCACATATTGCTTGTCGATTGTCTTAAACCGACTTTTCAGGTTGGTGATTTTGTAAAGCGTTTTGTTCATTTCTTCTTCAATTTTGGATTCTTGTAATTTGGCCCGATAGAGGTTTTCAGTCATCTTTCCTAGATTCGATTTGTAATCTTGGATGCGTAAAAAGAAGGCCTGCAATTCGTCTTCTTGGTCAAAATCTGAGGAGAGAACAAGAATTTCACTTTTCAGTGTTTCAATGTGATTAGAGATACGCTGAATAGTGTTTTTATTCTTTTCAAGAGTAGTTTCTCTCATTTCAAGATCTCTTCGATAGTTCAGTAGTATATCTGCTTCTTTCTCTTTGTTGAGTGGTGTACCACATAGGGGACAGCGATTTTCTGTAATCTTTGGAAGCTCAAGAAAGTGAATTTTTTCACGAAGACGGACAGCCATTTCGTAAAATTTTTCATTCTGTATCAAAAGATTGTGTTTTTTACTTTGTTCTATTTCGATGTTATTTTGAAGTAGCTTCAATTTTTCTTTGTTTTCATGAATGGTTTGGAGTTTTTTCTTTGTCGAAGTTTCTTTCTGAATAACCTGCTCGTATTCTGCTATCTGTTTAGCAATTGCATTACAGGTTTCAAGTATGTTCAATTTTTCCTGTTTGAGTGATCCAACATTTTCATTTAAACTATCGACTTGATCTTGGATATCATGTTTTTCTTGTTCAATGGTGTTAATTTGATAGCGCTTTTTTTCCATCTCTTTCAGTTTTGACTGAATTTCATGCATTTTAAGATTCAAATCCGGTAAAAGACTTTTCTTCTCAGAATACTCAATTTCTTTTTTCTCTAGTTCATTGCGCTGTGTTTTTAATTCCATTTCTTCTTGGTCAATATTGGTTTGAATATCCTTCATTTGAAGCTCTAGTCGCTGTCTTTGTTCTAAGTTTTCATTGAACACTTTGTTCCTTTGAATAAGATCAAGTAGTTGTTTATAACCATTCTCAATTTCATGCTGCAGTTGAATCGATTGCTGCAATTCATTAATCTTTTCCAGCAGGATGTTTCTCTCTTTATGATGGTCATTTTGATAGTTTCGCAGTTGATGAATCTGATCCATAAGGTTCGACTTGCGCTCTAAAAGATTGTGGATCTGTAAAATTTTATTTTTTAAGGATTGAATGGCTTCGTTAGAATTTTGAATGTGTTCTTCAAGCTCTTTTTTTTGTAGAATCTCCTCGTCAATTTTTTTCTGGAAAACTTTCTTTTGGATTAGTTTATCTTTATTTTTTTGAATAAAATCTTCCAAAAGACTTTCTCTGATTTTATTTTGTGAATAGTCTTTTTGCGTTTGTTTGTAGGACTTATTATATGCATCGAGTCGTAAAAAATGCGATAACTTTTTATAACGATCACTTGGTGTATATTCTAAAAACTCCTTTTGTGTTGAAAAGGAAGAGCTCATTATAGTTGTCATAAGAAGGTTTTCGAGGCTTACATTTACAATTGAGTCAATAGTGCTTTGAGTATCATCTACTGTTGAATGTAGAATAGTCTTCCAATAGGATTTCCTTTTTTCTTTTATCTCAACAGAGGGACTTGGAGATAGGACTCTCTTGATTTTCCACAGGCTAGAATTGTTTTGAAAAACACACTCTGTAAATGAATCCTCTTCACCAAAATGAACCAGAGAAGAGGAATTGCATTCCTGAGGATTTCTAGCAAAACCAAAGAGTGTAAACAACATGGCATCAACAATACTACTTTTCCCTGCACCATTGTTGCCAGTTATGATGATACTTCGAGTATTTGATAGATCGAGCTGATGGGTACCCTGATAGGATAAAAAGTTGTGAAGAGTGATCTCAATTGGAATCATGGATACCTTTTTCTGAGAGATACTTCCAGCAAGCTTCGCGAATTTCACCTTGAAGTTCCTTTGGAAATTTGGATTGCTTTTCATCAAAAAAAGCATTCATGTAGTTATCAAGAGGTAATATTTCTTCATCTCCTACAAAGCAAAGGCGTTTACCTTGTTGTTCAATGCTATGGATATGGAAGCAATGATCTTCAAAGAGTTGATAAATTTGTTGAATAGAAAGTTTAGCATCTGTATGGAGTAATATTCTGGTGATGTGTTCTCGATAGTTGTTGAGTAAGAATTCTTCATTCAGCTTTTCAATAGTTTCTTTTTCAGAATTAGCATTAATACGTATCAAAGCAGTTTGTCGTTGATTTTCGTTGTGAATAAAAGCTGGTTTTGTATCGGCATGTAATGTATTAAAGACAACAAAACCTCTTTCAATTGATGAATCGGAAAACTCAAACTCTCCTAAAGTGCCTGGATAAGAGAACCAAGGACCACCTTCATGTAGACGTTCAACTCTCTTATACGGTTGTCCTCCCAGTGCATAATAATGAAAGGGAAGATTTTTCAGATATTCCATATCAAGAATGGGTAGATCAGGCAGAAGGAAGAAAGGTTCTAGAGGCTCTATTTGTGCTTGCATGAATAGAATTGAGAAATAGTCATTTTGAATTTTGGGAATCAGCGTAGCGATATGCTTTTTTGCTGACTCTGCAAATGATGAAGGATTTTCAGCTGTAGAGTGAAAAGTATTATATGGAATTGCAGCGATTTGAAGAGTTTCCTCCTCTTTTTTTATAAGAATGCAATCGTTTTTGCGAATGATATGGAGGTAGTTATTAGATATTGACTGCAGGGTTTGTAAAAAAGAGTGACCTTGGCACTCTTGATCATATTTACCCTCAAGAATAACAATATGAATTTTAGATTGGATACAATCTCGCACACCGTCTGTTAATATTGATTGAAGATAATCACTGGGAAGAGATGAAAAGAAGAAATTTCCCGAAAACAAAACTGCATCAACGGCATTAGTTTTTGCATATTGAGTTATGTAGGCCCAGTATCTTGCATAGTCATGTATTTGAGAAAAATGATACAAAGAGGATTCTCTTTTTCCCATGTTCTGGATTCCAAGAAAAAAATCTCCTGTTTGTAAAATTTTCATTGATCTTTTTCTAACTCGCTTCTTTTGATAGGCATATCAGCGATTAACTCGTAAGCAGTTTGATATTGAGTGCGGGTAATTCGAATATGTAGCTTTCTTTTGTCAATGGGAAAGTATTGACTGAGAACAGCTGCTAATTTTTTCCGTAAGTCTCGTTCACTTTTTGGAGAAAGAACTTTACGATCTTCGTCTAAAATTCGTTTTAAACGATCTGTTAATTTTGACGCCATACGATCTCCTTATGATGCATTGTTTTTCATTTTCTCCCAGATAGATTTTGATGCAGGTGCTTTCTCTTGTATGGATTTCTTTTTGTCAATCAGCTTTTCAGCAATAAGTTTAATATCGTTTGTAACTGTGAAACTACTTTGATACACAAAAGGTACACCCGAATTGTTTTGACGTAATACTCTTTCATCCTCTGAAATAACTCCTAGACAGGGAACATTCAAAAGATTGATTATGTCTGGTGCGGTTATGTAATAACTTCGACGACTCAACTCTTTGCGATACCGATTAATGATGAGAAAGATGTCCTTTTTAATACGGTGGTTTTCAAGTAATGCTAAAACTCTATCTGCGTCGCGAATCGAAGATATTTCTGGATTTACAACAACAATCGCTTTTTTTGCAAAGAAGATCGATTTGTTAAATCCTTCCTCAATACCAGCAGGTGAATCTATAATGATATAGTCAAACATGGTTTCTAAATCGGTCAGTACCTGATGAAATTTAAATAGGTTGACATCTTTTTTTAAATCACTTTGTGAAGCAGCGATTAGAGCTAGATAATTATGTGTTCTTTTATCGTAGACTAGAGCTTCTTCTAGTGAACTTAGGCCTTTGGTTAAATCAACAATGTTAGATTTTACTCTTCGCTCCAGACCGATAATCATGTCTAGGTTGCGTAAGCCAATATCCATATCAATAACAACAACACTTCTTTTGTGAAGTGCTATGCTTGTTCCAATATTTGCAACTAAAGTTGACTTTCCTACACCACCCTTACCGGATGTGAAAACAATAATCTGGGCCATATTAATTCTGTGTCATTTTAACGATACTGACTTCTCCTTCATTGAAATAAATATAGACAGGAATAGAAACTTCATTAAGTGAGGAGATTGAACCATCCAGAGTTTTATCGGCAGCATAAACGCGCATAGCTTTCATTCCTTGGCAGGCAAGAAGAGCTTGCTTGCATCCAGGCTTATTTCCAAAACCAACTTCTCCTTTAATGGATCCAAAAACATAGAGTGATTTTCCCGCAAAGACCTTAGCACCGGAGTGAACGTCACCAAAAATCACAATATTGCCCGGTGATTGTACAACTACTCCAGCCCTAACAGCTTTTCCAATTACAAGAAATTCATTTAGATCCACTGATTCTTCCGAAGAAGCAGGGACGGTAGTTGGTATATCATATTGATTTGATGAAGGTGTAGTTGGGGAAACAGATGCTGGATTTTGAGATTCAGATGGATTTTCTCGATAGGTAAAAACTTGTTTTTTCATCAAGTAATGGAACATTGTGCGAACCATTCCACCTTCATCGTCAGTTAGTTCTCGTTCAAAACCTGTTGCGTATAAATCAACACTTGAACCAAAAAAATCTTGTTTCTTTTTATATATGGAAGCAGCTTTGCGGATGACTCGATCAAATTCATAGTCTTTGAGCATCAAGGACATTAGGATTCCTTCTGAAAATCCTTTAAAACTTACAACTGAGTCTGGTGTTCTTTTTGAGGGCAATTATTTCACCTCCGCTTAGTAAAGTTCATCATAGTATAGTATAAAATCTTTCAAGTAAGGTGCTAGTTCACTAGCATATTCAAATGAAGAATTTTCAAACATAATGAAAGCGACACAGGATGGTTTTTCGTAAGGAAACATGGCACCCATCCAAAGATGTTGCTGGGTTTCTCTTTGACCTTCCACAAGGGCAGTACCTGTTTTTGCAGCAATGTGTAATGACGGTATGTTAAGTCCAGTTGCTGTACCAGGATAAACTGTTGTTTTATAAAGCCCTTCTAAGACAAGTTTATAATATTCTTCAGAAATGTTAAAGGTAGTGGACTGATGTTTAAATTGAGGGTGAAGATCAATAAAAGTTTTCTCGGTGGAGGTTTTTTTTAGCAAATGTGGAGTAATATTGGAGTCTCGAGCGGCGATAATACCATATAGTTTTGTCATTTGAAGAGGTGTTACAGAAAGAAAACCTTGCCCAATTCCTAAATTCATTGAATCACCACGATACCAAGGAACTCCTTTGAATTTTTCTTTCCACTCAGGAGTACCCAGAAACCCGCTTTCTTCATATGTTAGATCAATACCAGTTTTTCGTGAAATCCCCCCATACTGCACTGCAAAATCAACAAAGCCTTCAATGTTAAAGCGATCAGCTAACTTATAAAAAAATACATCGCATGACACCTGAATCGCTTCAATAAGCTTTATGTATCCATGAGAAGATGGATATACCCAACATCGATACTTATCTTTTTGACCTGGAATATCTAATGATCCTTCACAAAGAATGTTTTCCTGTTGCGTGATCAGAGATTCCTTTAATCCATAGAGTGCAATTAGTGGTTTAAACGTAGAGCCCGGGGGATACTGCCCCATAGAGGCGATATTGAAGAAAGCACGATTTTCAATCCATTGATTCCATTTTTCGACGGGTCTCGGGCCAGAGAAAAAATTCGGATCGAAACCAGGGTTTGATACAAAAGTAAGGATTTCTCCGGAAGGAATATTCATCAGCAGTAAGCAACCACGGTGGTCCGAAAGGATTTCTTCAGCCTTTTTTTGTAAACGAATATCTACGGTGAGATATACATCATCTCCCTTGATAATATCCTTTTCTGTTGTTTCTTTTTGAATAGAACCAAAAACATTGATGGTTTGGTGTACGATACCTGGATGGCCATGGAGAATGTCTTCATAATATCTCTCTATACCAGTTTGACCTATTCGTTCATTTGGCTTGAAACGAACAAAAGCAGGATTCTGTAAATCATCCTTTGTAATCATTCCAGTATATCCTAATACGTGACATAGTGAAGAATTATGTGGATAGTATCGCTTAAAACCTTCTTTCATGAAGATCCCTTTTAACTTGTATTTGTTTTCCTCAATGCGTGTTTTTTCTTCATAGGTAAGATTTTCTTTTAAAAGAACTTCCGAATAAGAATACTGCTCTTCAATTGTGGTCACTGTTGTTTCTTGTGGTAAACCAATGTACTGCTCTAAAAGAGAAGCAACATGTTTTATATCAGGGATTTCATTCGGGGATGCGTATAAATGAAAAGTTGGAACATCTTTAGCTACTACGATACCGTTGCGATCATATATATTTCCCCTTGGACTTTCTTGGGTAAGAGTTCTACTATAGTTGTTAATTGCCATATTTTTATACTTTTCTTGGTGGAAAGCCTGCATTTGGAAAATCCGAACGAGCAAGAAAACAAAACTTACTACGATCAAAAAAGAAAAGAGAATCATTTTAAAGGGATGAATATCTTTGTCGACCAAACCTTGCAGGATATTGTGAGGGTGATATTTCATGAGGGAATTTTTCTTTTTTCAAAGTGAGTATTCATTTTTTTCTGCAGATACAGCAAAATAGGATAGGGTATCATCAGAGCAACGAGGATTTGAAGTAGAAAAGAAGCCCATATTGATAAAGAAACAAATTGTGACATAAACAGCAGGTAGAATGGAAATAAAAGAAGAATTTCTGCTTGAAACAAGACCAGCGAGGAAATTTGAAAAACCTTTTGGGATATATAGTAAAAGAGGATCATAAAACCATATGCAATAGCAACTGGAAGAATGAGTGTATGAGGGACGTAGCTTAGTTTTAAGAGAAGTAATGGAACAGACAGAGCAAGAGAAGTATTTTCAAAAAGAGCAATTCCACCAATGACTACAACAATAGAGATGTCAATCCAATAGGTGGCTGGAAAAAATGAAGGAAAAAAAAACAAATCAAGAATGATTGCAACAAGTTGAAGGATAAAAAAGGTAAACCACGTCATTGAAATACAAATACTTCAGTCAAGGTTGAAATATTAAAAGATGGTTGAACAATTGCTATGGAATGAATTGAAGAAGAAGACTCAATTGAATCAACAACTCCAAGAATAAGGTTATTCGGTAGTGAAGAGTAACTGCTTACAACAACAACATCGTTTTCCTTGAAATCTTGCTCTTGATAAAACTTTACAAACAAAAAGTCTCCTTGCTTGTCATATGCTAACGTACCGTTAATATTGTTTCGAAGATTTCGGATGCTGATAAAGGATGATTCGTCATATATTGATAAAACATCAGATTCCAAAACGCCGACGCGAGAAATTCTTCCGACTAATTGAAAATGAGTCTTTGCTGTTCCTGTAGAAATTGGACTTACTACAGCAGCATTATCGGATACTTTCAAGTTTGTTCCAGCATTGAGAGTAAAATTCATGGGGTTGGTAGCATCCCGTATCAAAATTGAGCAAGGCAATAGGTTGCTATATTGCTGTTGAATCCTGAAAAAAGAGAGAAGACGTTGATTTTCTTCTTTTACTTGTTCCAAGACGGTAATCTGAGCAAGAAGTCTTTGGTTTTCATCTTTAAGAGAGTTAACTTTTTCATTAAGTGATGGGTATTGTCCAATATTTTTGAAAAATCTTTGTACAGAATGTGAGCTCTTTGAAACAACATTTCCTATTGGTGCAAGAACAGACCGACTGACCGTAAGTGAGATAGTAGAAAACCGAGAGGTATTGTAGATAGACCAAAAAACAATGAGTACAACAGATAACAGGATGGTAAAGACAAAAATGGACCAACCTTTTTTGGGAGTTATCATGATTTACCGATAATACTTCACTTTTAGGAGTAATGGCAAGAGCTTTTCAAGATTTTCAACTATCTTTCCAGCTCCAAGAGCTACGCAGAGAACAGGATTTTCGGCATTTGAAACCAAAATACCCGTGCCTTCTGAAATATATCGCGCCATACCTCGAATGAGAGAGCCACCACCTGCAAGAAAAATACCTCTATCTATGATGTCGGCTGCTAAGTCAGGGGGAGTTATTTCTAATGTGGCCTTTAATGCTTCCATGATACTAATCAACACATCGTTTAGAGCAATTCTCGTTTCTTCTGATGTTATGGTAACGGTTCTGGGAAGTCCTGTAATCAGATCCCGTCCTTTAATTTCAGCTGATGCAATGTCGTCTGATGGATAAGCCGTCCCAATCTCGATTTTTATCTCTTCGGCAGTGTAAATGCCTACAAGAAGATTATACTGCCGTTTTAAGTATTGGAGAATAGCTTCGTTCATTTCATCACCGGCGATGCGAATAGAGTTCTTGGCTACAATACCATTTAGTGATACAACAGCAACTTCACAAGTACCACCACCAATATCTACAATCATATTGCCCGTGGGTTCATTTACAGGTAAATTAGCTCCTAGCGCTGCTGCCATAGGCTCTTGAACAAGACCTACATATTTCGCACCTGCTTGATATCCAGCTTCAATAACTGCTCGCATTTCTACTTCCGTGATACCAGAAGGAATTCCAATAACAAGTCTAGGACGAAGTCTTCCTAAAAGACCCTTGCGTGCACCAACTTTTTGAATTAGATATTCAATGAGCTTTTGGGTTACTTCAAAATTAGCAATAACTCCATCTTTTAATGGACGAATGATTTGTATGGCTTCGGGAACTCTTCCTGCCATGCGTTTCGCTTCATTACCGATGGCAATGATTTGCCCATTTTCTCTTTGGACTGCTACAATAGAGGGTTCACGTAGCATAATTCCTTTACCAGCAATATAGACAAGTGTATTTGCAGTTCCTAAATCAATTGCAATATCTTTACTAAAATGACCAAATCTCATGATTCACTCCAATTCATTAATTTATGTCACAGGTTGATTAATCTTTGGTAGTGCTATCGTAACAATCCATCCTGTGATAAAGCCACCAAAAAAACCAGAAATTATCAGTAATGGTAGATAGTATAGTAAATATTTATCAGGAATAAAAAAAAGAACAACCATTAATTGACCGATATTGTGTGCAATTGCTCCAACGATACTCATATGAATGATTTTTCTGGGGGATAATACTACAACAATATACATTCCAATCAGGCTCAATACTATACCACCAAAAGTAATACATATCGTAATGGCATTAACAGAAGGTTCAAACAAACCTGATAAAATGCCTCTGGAAAGTGATAAAAAAACAGCATCACGAAAACTTAACAAATAAATACAGAACAAAACAACAATGTTGGAAATACCTGGCTTCAACAAATAGCCACCTATAGGAATCGAAATATAGAATTCTAAAAAGTGTAGAATTATGCCCATTCCAAGAAGTAATGAGAAAAAAGTGATTCTATGAACTGTAGTTCTTTGCATAAATATCAAACTCACGAGAGAGAAGGTACAAATATATTGAAGATTGTGCTACGTATTGATTTTGTATACATTGATTAGGTTGGTGACCAACTAAAAAAAAGTAAGTGGATAAAAAATCTGATTCTAAACCACTCCAAGTAACGACTGTTGCAGAAGAAATTTCAGGTATCGCAGATCCAGTTTTTGGATGTATAATGTGGCAGTATGTTACTCCATCATATTGAAAAGACTGATGTTTTGATGAAGAAGTAGATACAAATCCTTTTTGAACCTGAATTCCTTTTTCAGTAGCCTTGCTGAAAGGATTTTCGATACCTACATATAGAGGATCTTTCGTTGAGATGCATAAATTACCACCAAAATCTACATAGTAGTACTCCATGTTGTTCAGAATAAAATACTCAGCAATTCTATCAAGAGTATACCCTTTTAATATCCCTGACAAATCAATATACATCCCTTTCTTTGGCAAATACACGGTCTTTTCAAGTGTATTTAATACAATTTTCCGATAATCCACATATTGTATCGCGTTTTGAATCTTTTTCTTTGAGGGAACAGATGGTTGTGGGTCATGAAAGTGATACAAATCCATAAGAGGTCCCATTGTAATATCAAAGATGCCATCCGATTCCTGGCATAAACGATATGCCTGCTCAATTAAAAAAAAGGTTTCATCATCAACACAAATAGGCACATATCCAGCATTTTGTTTAATACGATAAAGGTCAGAACCAATGGTGTAAACATTCATTTTTTTATCAATGTCTTGAACCATTTCCATGATGTTATTTATATGATGATCTGAATATTCATTAGAAGGTAGTTTGATAGATAAAAACGTGTTCATCGAAAAAAAAGTTCGTTCTGTCCAAGGAGAAATCTCAGGTGGATGACATGAAGAAAGTAAAACACTGACTAAAACTACTACCGTGATAATGCATATGTGTCTGATATAAGGCATACGTCGTGGAATGGGATCAATCATCCTTGGATTGAAATCGCTTTACAATGTCATGAACAGAATATACAGTGATCCCCTGCAGAATTTTAGGTAAACGATAGGAAGTGATATAAAATCGAATTCGCTTCTTTTTACACAAAGCAAATGCTCGTCCTGCTTCTTCAAAAGTGTCGCAAACATCAGACATTGTATTTGCTTTGGCGATATCATTGGAATTCAACTTGACTGTTTTTATGTGGGATACTACAGCAGGATTTAGTTTTTTTGATGAAATAGATGATATAAAGCCTTTTGTGAAGTTTTGTAGATATCCTTCAATAAACAAACGGTTTGCAGCTCCAGGATCGAACACAACCGAAGTGTAAAAAAGATTTTCAAAGTTTGAAACCATAGTTTCTTTGCTGTGTTTTTCTGAAACAGGTTCTTGGTAAATCTTTTGGATCATTTCCTTTTTAACTGAGGAGGTTGAATGGTCATCATCTTCTTTACAGGTATCTGAGAGATTTTTTTTAAGAGTATTTTTAGAGGTGAGAACTTCATCTGGATGATTCTGAGTAACTGGATCAAGAGTAGAAGATGGTTTTACTTTTTCATCTGAAAGTGAATTGTCTTGTTTTTTTTGGTTTGTTCGGTGTATTTCACTAAAAATCTTTTCTTCGTCTAAGTGCAGGGAAGGAATCTCATTTTGGAAATCTATATTTTCTATAGTAGGTTCAGATATTCGTATGCCTTTACGATGTTTCTGTGGACTAGAGTTTGTTGTTGAGTTCAAAGATTCTTCCGTTTGTTCTTCTGGTTTACTTTTATCTTCTTTGCTTTCCTTTGGGTTAGGATTCAACCATTTTGGCTTGTGAGCAGGATCTAAGCGAATTCTTTTCTTGGTGGTTTCTTGTGTAGACTCTTCTGAAGGGTCTATTTCGTTTGATGTTGGAGGAGTGATTTCAGATTCTTGTTGTGATTTTTCACTTAAGTTAACCGTTGCATTAATTTGAGGAGTCTCAATGGAGTCATTTGCATGGGGATATTTTCGAACGGATTGTACAGAGGAAAAATCCTCTTCATCATTCATTTCAGTAGAATCTAAAGATTCAGGTGAGAGAGGAGAACAAGGGGGTATTATGGATTGTGATTCAACCAATGGCATACTAATGGGGTGTTTTTTTAATATCAATAACAAAGCTAGAATGAGGAAAAGTACGATTAATCCTCCAAAGAAAATGGTGAATATGAGAAGATCGGGATTAAAAATTTGATGAGAAAAAGATCTCCATCTATCAACAGAAAAGAACATACTATAGTGAAAGTTACCATCTGATGGATTTGCAAAAAGAGCACCTTCATTTGAAGGTGAAGTGTGAAATGAGTAAGTTAACTGAGAGTTCTCAATAGGGGGGACATAATAAAAAAGACCTTTATTTGTGTAATTGTGAAGTTGCAGACACAAAATCGAATTGTCAGAAGAAATGTTGATCTTTTCTAGTGGAACAGTTGAAAAATAGTTATAGATCGCATATTCATCCAAGGTTACATTTTGATCATTGGAAGGATCTAATGTTGATATTTCAACTTTCGTATGGGGATATTGACTGTAAAGCTCAATCAAGCTTTTTTGATCTTTTGAAAATTCTTTAGAAATTTTGGAGGATAACAGTGTAAACACTTTGTCTAAATATGCACCATAGCGGCCAGGAGAAAATTCACCACCAAAATTTTTGCCCGAAGAGAATGTAAGTACATAAAATGGTACGTTAGAAGAAGCGGTAAAATAGACATATTCTGGCAATGATGGAGTATAGCTTTGGATGAGGGAGACAAGGGTTGATTCTCCTGCATTTTGTAATGATATGGTCTCTTTTTTGTCTTTGTAAAGAAGTCGAATATCTGCATTATCAAAAGGAGAATAGAAAAGAAGATCGCCGAAGCAAAATCCATTTACATCAGCTGAGTTTCCCAGTACATAGGAGAAATTTTCATTATCCAAATAGCCAAACTGTGCTGTAATAGGACTACTTGCAAGAATAGAGTAAGCTCCGGGTGGAAGATCATCAATAAAGATACCTTGATTGGGTTGAATTGTAATATTTTTTACCTGAAGCTGGTCTTCGTCAAGAATTTTCACAATAGTATCTTTTTGATAGGAGGATAACCAAAGATGTCCAGGGTGGTAGAAAAAAAGATGATCTCCGAATAAAGTTGTTGTATCGCTATCCTCAGCTTCTTTGTTTGTAAGAGGATCTAGTGATAAAGAGCTAGCATAAACAAATATAGGTTTTTTTGATTGAACAAGAATGTTCGTTGGATTCAACGATGTATAAGTGTACATTTTTCCTTTTTGGAGAACAAAAGTCTCGAGTAGTTTCTTGTTGTCAGTAAGTACTTCGATGTGGTTTTCATCTTCGCAAGAAATGATGTAAGCGTTTTCGTAGTTTACGAAATGATGCAATGTACCAGCTTCAGTAGAGATAGGAATTATGGATGGAACAGAATCTTTACGTTCTCGAATTTGAAAAACTTTCGTTTCTTCACTTTTTAAAGGAGTGTTGAGGAGCAATATGTTTTCCTGAGAGGATATACTTACACTGCTTTGTATGGAGGAACTGCTTGCGTCAGCTCCTTCTTCAATAAATTGATAACTACCATTTGGAGGTTTTTCAAGCGGTATACGGATCTGGGCTCGAGAATACGATGTTGCACTATTGTTTTTTATAGTTAAATATTGTGGTTTTGCTCCATATACAAAAAAAATGGGTAAAACAAATAAAACCATAAATATGGAAAGGACGAAATTTCGTACCCTTCTGAAAAATTTATTGTTATTCATCTTTCTCCGTTAAAGCTTGGCGCAAGGATAAGGAATGTACTGGACATATTGTAACACAAATTCCACAAAGATCACATTTTTCAATATCGATTACAGGCAGATTGTTCTTAAAAGTTATAGCTTTTTGTGGACATTTTTTCACACACAAACCACAAGATATACAACCTACTTTACATGCTTTACGAACAAGAGAACCTGTATCCCTGTTGCTACATAAGCACAATACTCTCTTAGTGTCAGAAAACAGACGCATAATATCTCGAGGGCATTTGTCTACACAGATTCCGCAACCTGTGCATATTGTAGTATTCACTATAGGTAAACCATTTTTACCCATAGTGATAGCACCAAAAGGACAAGCTTTTGCGCAATCACCATAGCCTAGGCATCCGAAATTACAAGCCCGATCGGATAATCGTAAATAATGGGCCATACGACAAGAACTTGCACCTCTAGCATCTGCATTAACAAGTGCTTCATCTATACCACCCTTGCATAATACTACCGCTACATATCGAGTTTGAGTCTCTTTTTGGGAGACTCCCATAATATTCGCTAAGGTATCGATGGTTTCTTGGCCACCAGCTACACAGCCATTTATGGGTGCATCTCCCCTAGCTACTGCTTCAGCAAAAGAACCACAACCCGAATAACCGCAAGCGCCACAATTTGCCTGAGGAAGTGCCTCTTTTATTTTTTCTACAAGAGGGTTTTCTTTAACATGGAATACATTAGAGAAAACTCCTAACATCCAACCAAACAAAAGACCAAGAGATAATAAAATTACAACAGATGAAACTACGATGATCCAGTTCATTTAACCACCTAATCCTTGCAAACCCATAAAGGCGATAGCAATAAAAGAAGCTGCTATAAATACAATTGGTGCTCCTTTAAAAAATGCTGGTATATTCGAATCTCCCATACGAATTCTGACTGCAGTCATTAGGACCATCGCTAGCGTAAAACCTACGGAAGACCCAAAGGCAAAAAAGATTGTTTCCAGTAGGGAGTAACCTTCTTGAATGTTAATCAATGTTACACCAAGAATCATGCAATTTGTTGTAATAAGGGGTAAATAAATTCCCATTACTTTGTACAAGTTTGGGATCATTTTTTTAAGATAAATCTCTACTAACTGAACAAAGACTGCTATGGTTAAAATAAAAGCAATCGTTTGCAGGTATTCCACACCGAAGGGAATTAAAACAAAATAGTAAACAAAATAACTTACAACAGAAGCCATTACCGTAACAAACGTAACTGCTCCTCCCATACCTATTGAAGAATCCATGTCATTGGTAAGTCCAAAAAATGGACACAATCCTAAAAAGCGCATAAAAATAAAATTTTGAGAAAAAATGGTTTGAATTAAGATATTGACAAGGCTCATCTTGCAACTCCTTTTCTAGAAGCTTTTTTTGTGATGTGGTTCATGATTCCAATCTCAATACCAATCACTAAAAAGGCTCCCGGAGGGAGAATAAACATTAATGCAGGTTCGTAACTGGAACCTAGAATTGGAAAACCAAGAATTGTCCCATTTCCGAGAATTTCTCGAACGATGGCGATACACACAATGGCAATGCCGTATCCTAAACTGATTCCCAATCCATCAAGGATTGATTCGAATACAGGCTTTTTGGAAGCAAACGATTCAATTCTCCCAATAATGATGCAATTGACTACAATAAGGGGAATGAAAATTCCCAAAGCCTTGTTAAGAGAGGGTAGATATGCTTGTAACAAAAATTGTAAAATTGTAACAAAACTTGCGATTACAACGATAAAAATAGGAATACGTAAGCTCTTGGGAATCCATTTCCGAAGAATCGAGATTGTAATTTCCGACAGAATTGTAACAAAAGTGAAGGCTAAAGTCATGCCTAGAGCATTTACAACAGATACTGAAACAGCCAATACACTACACAAACCTAGCATTAAAACAAAAACAGGATTTTCTTTGATAAGGCCTTTTGTTAAAAGATTTTTAAAGTTAGATTTCATTATTTAGCTCCGATATATGCTCTACTACAAAAGACACACTCTTTTTTATTCCCTCTGAAAGAGCTTTTGAGGTAATTGTGGAAGCAGTAATTGGTGTAACATCCTGTTTTACAACAAAGCAATCAGCTATAGGTTTGCCTTGAAATTGATCTAAGAAGGATGACTTAGCTACATTTGCTCCTAAACCGGGTGTTTCAGAGTGTTCAACGATAGAAACAGAATGTATGGTTTCATCGGGATTGAGTCCATAGATAAACAGTATAGGGCCACCATACCCAAGAGATGATCCTTTGACAAGGTATCCTAAAAAAGTTTCATCGATAGAAAAACCTTTATATATGCAGTCTATTGAGATACAGCTATCGATCATTTGATTGTGGAAGACTGGAGCATCTTGTTCGTTGGTGCATAATTCAAAGGAGGTTGCATCTGGATAGATACTTTTCATGCTTTCTTCGGTGGCTTTCTTTTGTTGATATTGAATTTGCGGAAGGGTTACTGAATAGGTCATGCTAAGAGCTAAACCAGCAACAATACAATAGGTCGATAAGACTAGTCCTAGTTTAATAATTTGTTTTGCAGGATTTTGTTTCATGAGGATTTCTCCTTAACATAGCCAATGGGGTGTTTAATGCGATTATCTAATAGGGGAGTGATAACATTCATGAGTAATATGGCAAATGTTGTACCTTCAGGCATGTTGGCAAAGAAACGAATCAGAACGTTTAAGAAACCGCACCCAAACCCATAGATAATTTTACTGGAAGGGAGCATGGGAGAGGTAACATAGTCCGTTGCCATAAAAAAGGCACCGAACATGACACCACCACTAAGTATTGAAAATATCGGATCCATACCAAAAAGCCAAGAGAAAACAAACACTGTAGCAACGTATATTGTGGGGATATACCATTGGATGGTTTTGGAAACTAATAAAACAATAAGCCCGATCAGAAGTCCTGGAATAAAAACTTCACCGATACATCCTCCACGTATTCCCAACAACATCGTTTGATACATAGCTGGGAGAGAACCCTGAAAAATGGACATTACACCCTCCATACCATTTTCTGCAAAAACAGCCAGGGGGGTAGATGTTGTAACGGTATCAAAAGGTTTTAACCATGAAGTCATATGGGCAGGAAACGATAATACTAAGAATGCACGACCTATCAATGCAGGATTGAAGGGATTGTGTCCCAAACCACCAAATACCTGCTTTGAAAAGATAGCAAAAAAACTACCGATTGCAGGAAGCCAAAGCGGAATGCCTGGAGGGCAACAAAGGGCAAGCAAAAAACCAGTAACTAAAGCACTACCATCAAGATAGGTTAAAGGAATGCGTAAAATCTTTTGTAAAATTGCTTCACTTACAATTGCAGAAACAATTGAAACTAGAATAAGCGGGAGTGTATTGAGCCAGCCAAATATTACTATTCCACCTATCGTTGCTGGTATTAAAGAAATGCTGACCGTATTCATTAAAAAAACTGTGTTGATTTTCGAGCGTATATGGGGTGATGCAGTGATTACATAATTCTTCATTGTCCACTCCTTTTTCGTTTTATCTCCTGTTTTGTGACGCGAATGTAGTTTAGTATAGGTATTCTTGCAGGACAGTTGTATGTGCACAGACCACATTCAATGCAAGAAGAAACGTAATAACGATTGGCTTGAAAATGGTTGTTTCTCTTAGCAAGCTCAACAAAACGATAAGGCATAAGACCACTAGGACAATTCTGAATGCATCGTCCACACCGAATACACGAAGATTCATTTAAAGGCTCTAATTTACTAAGGAAGATGATTCCGGATGTTCCTTTCAATATGGGCACATCTTGTGATCGTTGATTAATACCCATCATAGGACCACCAAATACAAGTTCTTTCGGCTCTTCAATAAAACCACCACAAAACTCAATAATATCAGATAAAAGAGTACCAATGGGTGCACGAATATTTTTGGGGTCTTTCAGACAATCTCCACTAGCTGTAAAAACACGATGAATAAGAGGCGTATTGTGTCGATATGCGTTGGAAATTGCAATCAATGTACCTACATTTTGAACGATACAACCAACTGCAAAAGGAAGTTTTCCCACAGGTACAATTCTTTTGGTAAGGGCGTTGATTAAACTTTTTTCAGCTCCTTGAGGGTATTTCTTCTCTAATGGTACTACCCGAATCCTTGGTTCGATAGGATGTTCTTTTATGTATGACAGAAGATGTTCGATTGCATCCATTTTATTGGATTCTATTCCAATAATGATTTCTTTAAAGTGGAGATAAGACTGTACAATCTGTATGCCATCAAACAGTTCTTTTGTGTTCTCTAACATGAGTCGATGATCACAAGTTAGGTAAGGTTCGCACTCTGCACCGTTTATAATGTATGTGTCAACAGAAGCATCAGGAGGTGGATTAAGTTTTAAATGAGTGGGAAAAGTAGCACCACCCATACCAACAATACCGCAATCCTGGATAAATGAAACAAATGACCCAAGATCGTTGTTTTGTTCAAAAACCGGTGGTTCTGGAGTTGGTAGCGGAGTATATTGAAAATCATTCTCGATATGAATAGCAGTTCCTAATCCAGTGATGGGGTGAGGGTATTCTTTGATATCTTTGACAATTCCAGATACGGAGGCATGAATGTTTGAAGAAAAATCACCCTGTGCTTTCGCAATCAGTTGGCCAACAAGTACTTGTTGATCTTTTTCTACAATTGGTTCAGCAGGGATACCAACATGCTGTGAAAGTGGGAATAATAAGTCTTTTCCGGGGTTCATGTCAATGATAGTTAAATCTTTTGTTTGATCTTTATGATCGGGAACATGCATTCCACCGGGATGAAATGTTTTAGTTTTCATGTTTGTTAATATCCCTTTCTTTGTGTTCGCAATATGGACATACTGTCCAGCTTATCTCGATCAATTTCTTACAGTGAGGACATTCTTTTCGGAGCTTTGTAAAGCAATTTGGACAAATGGTGTACTCTTTCTCTATAGGTAGTCCGCAAACAGGGCAAATATTCCCGGCTTTACTTAACTCGTATTCATAGTACTTTTTTGTCAAATCACGGAGTCTTTGATCGGTTTCAATGGTGGAAATCTCGTCTTGAGTGAATTCAGGTCGAATGATGAGATACACAACCCATAGAAAAATAGAAACTAAAAGCCAATTCGTATTTCTTGTACTATCAAAGATTTTTACCAGAAAAGGCCCAAATGTAATTCCTAGAACAATACATGGAATAATCCATTTGTTTTGATACCTACGAAAAGAATCGAAAACAATCCAGAGTGTAATTACTATGGCTACTGCTACAATGAGAAACTCAAGATAGTTCATCCACGTACCTGTATTAAAAGACATAGTACCCCCTTACGTTACATTCAAAAGTAAAGCTCGAAAAAAACTAGCTAGTATTAGTGAACCAGTAATAAGAACAGGTTGATGATTGGATTGTATGGAATCAAGAAAGGAAGTGGATTCTGAAGAATAATAACAGTGAACAGGACCTGAGAAATGAAAACTTTCTACAATTTCACAAAGCGATTCCAATGGAGCAGAATGTATTTCAGGAATATCCGTGAAAACAAAGGAAGATGCAATCTCGAGAAGTGGTTTAATGAGAGATTGTGCATTTTTGTTGTGTTTGCACCCGAATATTATTGGGACTTTTTGGTTAGGGTATCTTTCTTTGATTGTCTTGGCAACAAACTCGCATGAATGGAATGTATGCGCTCCATCTAAAATCCAAGTAGCGTTGTCTTTTCGAAATATCTCAAATCTGCAAGGGATGGATATAGTGGACAAAGAATCACGAAAGTTCTCTTCAGTTACAATAAAACCGCTTTTGGTTAACAATTCTGAAGCAATAATTGCCACAGAGGCGTTGTTTACTTGATGAATACCCAAAGGTTTACAATGTATATCTTTATAGGTGTTACCTGTTATACCGCTGTTAAGAGTGAAAGTCTCAAAGGGTTGAGAAAAGTTACTGCTACGCTGGACGTATGAATGCTGATCCATTGAATACAGTTTCACACTTTTTCGAGAAGCATATTCCTGAATTACAAGAGCTGCCTCTAATGATTGTTTGGCCATTAAAACTGGAGTATGCGAGCGAATGATCCCTGCCTTTTCACGAGCAATTTGCTCAACTGAAGTTCCTAGTTTTAAAGTGTGTTCAAGCTCTATCAAGGTGATGATAGAGAGACTGGGATCAGGTATTGCTGTTGTGGCATCTAGACGGCCACCTAGTCCAGTTTCAATAAATGCTATATCAATGTTGTTTTTTTGAAAAGCCATGACTGCAAGAAGGGTCATTGTCTCAAAAAAGGTGAGTTCTTCAAAAAGATGTGGTGGCAGAATTTGCTGTATTTTTTCATAAAGTTCGTTAAATAACATGGACTCTATGGGTTGGTTTTGTATAGTGATCCGTTCTCGAACAGAGTGAATATGAGGGGAAACAAACAACCCGGTTTTATAACCTGATTGTCGGTAAACAGCATCTAACATAGTAGTTACAGATCCTTTTCCTTTCGAACCTGCGACCTGAACCCAAGAAAAAGGCAAAGTATCTGCATCAATGTAGCTCAGTGCAGATTTGATACGATCCAATGTCGGAATCTCGTGAAATCGTGGCAATCTAATAATGATTTCTTCTGCCAACATGTTATTTTCCTAAAAGGTCTTCTATTCGCTGTAAAATAGATTGTTTTTGGTTGGAAAACTCTTCAAAATTGGATCGAACTTCTTGTATCAGATCTTCAGATGCATGTTTCATAAAATTCTCATTGCTGAGTTTCTGTTGTAATTTTTCAAGTTCTTTCTCAATTTTTTGGATTCGTTGTTTTTTGTTTTGAATCTCACTATCAATATCTAGAAGATTCTTTGAGAAAAAGACTGTAGTAGAGGAGTCTACTACAGTTGCTATCAATGAGGAATCTGGTTGGTCTTCGTAGAAAACTTCTTCTATCTTAGCAAGATCAGAAATCGTATGAATATTACTTTCTACTGTACTCTTGAAAGAGTCGTCATTTGTCTGGATTCCAACTCGTATACCAGATGGCTTAGAAAGATGAAATTCAGCTTTCGTATTACGAATAACCCTAATTAATTCTTGTATTTTTTGAACCCCTGTGGATGCTTCGTCGAGAATATTCTCTGGTAGACTAATCGCAGAAGGCCATTTACTATACATAATAGAAGAATTTGCGTTTTCTTCCATCAATAGCCATAAGGCTTCGGTAACAAATGGTGTAATAGGATGCATCATTTGTAATGATTTTGAGAAGATTACTCGTAAAAGCGTTGGATTGGGATTTGTTTTTGAGACTTCAATGTACCAATCACAAAAATCATGCCAAAAAAAAGCATATACCGATTGTGCTGCATCATTAAAACTATAGGTTTCAATGCTGTTTTTCACTGATTTTACGGTTTCATTATATCGGTGGATAATCCATTGGTCCCAAATCGAAAGGTTAATTGAATCAATGGTTTCCGAGGAAAGACGATTTGTATTGTCCAAAACATAATGACCAGCATTCCATATCTTGTTCACAAAGTTTCGCGATGCTTTGTTTTTTTGGATGTCAAAACGAATATCTTGACCAGCGGAGTTACTATATGAAGTTACGGTGTAACGAAGTGCATCAGCACCATATTCTTGTATGAGAGAGGTAGGATCCACTGCATTTGAAGATGATTTACTCATTTTTTTACCCTGACTGTCGAGGATCAATCCATGGTAATAGACTTTTTCAAAAGGAATTGCATTCACAAAATAAAGTGAAGAGAAAATCATCCGAGAAACCCAAAAAAAGATTATATCAAAGCCTGTAACCATTAAGCTAGAGGGGTAATATCGGTGAAGCATTTCTGTATCTTCTGGCCATCCCATACATGCAAATGGCCACAAAGCAGAACCAAACCAAGTATCTAAAACATCTTCTTCTTGACGTAAGTTATATGAAGTACATTCAGGACAGTTTTTAGGAGTCGTTTCTGAGACAATCATTTCACCGCAATCGTCACAATACCAGACAGGAATGCGTATTCCCCACCAGATTTGCCTGGAGATACACCAGTCCATGATATTTTCCATCCAGTCTTGGTATACCTTTTGCCAACGATTTGGTATGAACTGAATGTCTCCTTGTTGGACAGTTTTTAATCCTTTTTCTGCTAAAGATTTTGTACGTAGATACCATTGATCTGAGATGACAGGTTCGAGTATGTGTTTGCAACGATCACAATGTCCAACAGAATGATAAAAGGGTTCTACCTGAATCAAGTATCCTTGTTCTTGAAGGTCATTTTTAATTTTTTCTCTTGCTTCTTGCAAAGAAAGACCTTTGTATTCACCAGCGTTATCATTCATTTCTTTTCCATGATCAATGACGTTAACAAAGTCTAGGTTGTGTTTTTTACCTAAGTTGAAATCATTTGGATCATGACTCGGAGTGACTTTTAATGCGCCGGTTCCAAATTCTTTATCTACATATTCATCAGTAATGATAGGAATTCTCCGATTTACAAGAGGAACAATGGCGAACTTACCATGATACTTTTTGTATCTTGGATCATCTGGGTGAACAGCAATAGCAGTATCCCCTAACATTGTTTCCACTCGAGTGGTAGCAATCGTAATGTACTCAGTAGAGTTTTCAATGTAATATTTTATTGTTACCAACTCTCCCTTAACACTTTGATGATCAACTTCAATGTCAGATAAGGCAGTTTTACAACGTGGACAATACTGTACCATCCGTTTACCTCGATAAATCAATCCTTGTTCGAAGTAAGTTACAAAAGCTTTTATGACGGCCTTTTCATAGTTTTCATCTTTAGTGAACCGTAGTTTTGTCCAATCTGCTGAAGTACCAAGCAGTTTCATTTGCTCTATGATCTTGTTACCGTAAACGGACTTCCATTCCCAGACTTTTTCGATAAAAGCTTCACGCCCAATATCCTCTTTTAAGATTCCCTGTTTTTTCAGGAAAGCTTCTACTTTGTTATCGGTAGCTAAACCAGCTTGATCTGTACCTGGAAACCAGCACACAGAATATCCATTCATACGTTTGAATCGACAAATGATGTCGGGGAGAGTTAAGTCTAGTGCATGACCAAGGTGGAGCGCACCAGTGATATTGGGAGGTGGCATCGTAATGCTGAAAACATGATCACTTGTTGTATCAGTAGGTTGAAACAAGTGGTTTGATTCCCAGTATTCGTAGATTTGAGGTTCAATTTCATCGGCAGGATAGGCTCCTTTGGTATACTTTAACATCAAATACTCCTACATTGTTGCATTTAAAATTTGGTGATGGATATGGTTTGCAGCAATTGCACCATCATTCATGGCAGTTACAATTTGTCGAAGTGATTTGGAAACAATGTCTCCAACAGCATAAAAACCAGGTGTTTTCGTCTCTTTGTAAGCATTTACTTTTATGTATCCTTTTTCATCAATATCTACAATATCTTTGCATATACCAGTATCAGGTATATATCCTGCAAATACAAAAACACCATCGATTGGAATTTTAAATGTTTGATCTGTGGTAAGGTTTTTGTAGGTAATCGAATTGACGATTTCTTTACCGTGTATTTCTACAGGGATTGAGGAGTAATGGATGTTGATGGTTGGTATGTTTTGAATCTTCTTGACGAGTATATCAAAACCACGGAAAGCATCTCTTCGATGGAACAAATGAATACTCTTTGCATACGAACTTAGAAACAGTGTTTCTGTCAAGGCTGTGTCTCCACCACCTATAACGGCAATAGTTTTATTTTTAAACAAAGGTCCATCACATGTTCCACATGTGCTGACTCCTCTTCCTGTCCACTCTTTTTCCCCTGGAATATTCAAAGGTCTGTTTTTTGTACCAATTCCACAAACGATATACTTTGCAGGTAGTGTTTCTTTGTTTTCTAAATGAATTGTGAATTGGTTAATGTCTTCATTTTTAATATTTGTAACTTTTTGGTGGATAATGGGAATGTCTAAATCTTGGACATGCTGATGAAGAATCGAGGCAAACTCAAACCCATTAATTCCTTTAGGAAAACCCAAATAATTTTCGATGATGTGAGGGATCATAACCTGCCCTCCCAACATTGGATTTGGCTCAATAACCGTAACTTCATGAGAGAAACGACGCAGATAAATGGCTGCAGCAACACCAGCAGGACCACCACCAACAACGTAAATACTTTCATTTTTCATTTTGTTCAGTCCTTTCTAGTAAAGAGTCTGCTATCGTGAAATGGACATTCTGATGCTGAGGATCATATTGGAAAATACCTTCGTAGTGAATTTGATCAGTCAGAATGTATCCTCTATAAAGTTCAATAGAATCATTTACTGGTGAATCAGTACGGAAGGGGTCAATATCATTAGTTGGAGTTGTAGAATTATCTTTAAGAGGGATTTTACCAGTTATTTTGATGGTAGTTTTAGAAAATGAATCGTATATAAAAGGGAATTGATCAGAGCATAAAAAATCGGTAGAACGATTAGATGAAAGGTTGTTCATTTGATCTGGTGAAAGGTGAAATTGTTCAATTGTTCCACAGAGTATCATTTTTTTAGTGTCGAGTAATGATTGCAAATTGTTTTCTATGAGGTGAAAATCAGGACTTTTTTTTAAAAATGAACAACTGCTTACACTGCAAAGAACAAAACTAATAACCATGAACCAAGTAAAAAATTTTGATTTTGTCACTATGCGCCTTCGGAAGAATCCATAGTCCACTCAAACGAGAGTCCATCAACATGTAGAAAACACTTTTCTAAATCAGAGGGTAGTAAACCGAGAAAGCGTAGAGGGGTTACTTCATCTTTTTTCAAAAAAGTAGGATAATCACATGTCATCAGAGACTCAGAAATATAACGATCGATAGGGTACTGCGTTCCATTTTCATCATAGAAATAAATAGAAACGTCTTCAAGTAATACTTTTTTTCGAGTTCGATTTTGTAGAGAAAGTGAAACCATAGCAATATTGAAATGAGGATCGACAGGTTTCATTTCTGCACTATAACGATTGACCATGTAAGAAGCATTAGTATTTGCAGGTAAGTCGGATATATTTTCAGGTTCTTCTATGATATACGCTGTTTTTACATTGGGTTTATCGATTAGAAGATCAAGAGTATTGCCGTCTCTAGTTATCTTAATAATCTTCATCGGATTTCCTTCAACTTGCAGGTAAGTGAATGGAAACTGTCGAATATTTGTAATGGAAGTCGGGATCCTTAAAGAAGGTGCAGAAACGATATTTTGGAATACAACGGAAAGATAGGATTCACTGTGTACCATTTCTGAAGCTCGGTATGTTTTTGTTAGGTCACTTGTTTCGACAGGTGGGGAACAGCTTTGGAGTAAAAACAGACTAATAAAAAAAATGCATACCCAACAATAAAAGGAATTTTTCATGACTACCTCAATTTGTGTTTTATAAAAAAATTAGTTGAAAGATTCTTCGTCCATAGAATCGCAATCTGATATTTTTTCTTTCACATTCTGTTCGATCGATTGAAACTTACTGCTGGCATTCTTTTCAATTTCTTTAACAAAATCTTTGCCTTTGCGAATCATTTCATCAGTTTCTTTTTTAACTTTTTGTGAAAGGTTTTTTAAATTGGATTGAATATCCTCAGTCGATTCTATGAGTTTGCGTCGAGTTTCTTCTCCAGTGCTTGGAGCTAACAAAACACCTGCTAATGCACCAAGTAAAATACCAAAGATTAGACCAATACCAAAACTGTTACTTTGTTTTTCCATTTTAAACTCCTTTTCTAGTTTTTTGAAACATTTGAATAAAATTAAAGAGAATAGTTCCAATAGCTATTACCTTATTGGTTACATCGGCCCATTTTTTTGTTTCGTGTTCAGTTTCTGGTGGGGGGCTTATACGTCGATTTAACTGCTCTAAAGCTTTTGAAGCTTGATCTCCAATATCGTTTGTTTTTTCTTTTAAGGTTTCAACTAGGGAATCAATGCTTTCTGTTAAACGGGTAACTCGATTCATCAATATTTTTCCAGCAACTAAATAAATAACCAACCGAATCAAAATTGCTGCAGCTATAACAATGACTGATATTGCAACAGCCCACACAATAGAAGATGGTAAATCCATACGTGTCACCCTACTTTCTTAAAATTACCTACATGTATTATAGCAAATTCTTTCTTGTTTCGACAATTCTATATTTCTGCTTGTTTTCATTAAGTTACAAAAAAGTAACAGAACAAAACAAGGGAAAATGTTCACTAGGAGAAGTAATAAGTCAAAACTTCAATAGTTTAATCGTCATCCTACTTCAGATTAAAGTTTTATATCCCTTGATTGAAGCAGCTTTACAGATAAAATTATAGAAATTTGTAACTTTTGGAGGTATATGTGTTGAAGAGTATTAAGCGTATTGTATCCGTAACGCTCACTTTACTCATGGCATGCAGTATTGTATTTGTCAATATGCCAAAAACGAGTGCTTTAGACATATTCCCGTTTGTGGTTTTATGTACTGGTAATGTCAGAGGACAATTGACCCCTTTTGAATATGGTCCCAATGTTAATGAAGGGGGATTATCAAAGATTGCAACCGTTGTTAAAAACATCCGAAAAGAAACGGAAGACCGCGAAGGGTATCATATGACGATTGATGCCGGTAACACCCTTTTTGGATCCGATTTGGCAACGTATTACACACAAAAACCCATGGCTGGTAAACCACATCCAGTTGTAGCTGTTATGAATGAACTTTCATATGATGCAGCCGGCTATAGCTCTCTCGATTTTTCCATGCCTCCACAAATTCGTGATGCAAGAAAAAGAGAAAGCGATTTTACATGGGTCTGTACAAATGCATACAGAAGCGGAAGCTTATATGCTTCTGATCACAGAATGCTGGTATACGATGTACCGAATTCTGCCCACGTTTTAAAAATTGCGATCATATCGTTACCCGACCCATCTAGGCAAAATGCTATCCCACCAGAGAGCATCAGTGGTCTAGAATTCTATGATCCGATCGAAGAAGTTGTTCGTTCCAGTGATGTATTGAAAGAAATTGAACGCGCTGACTTTATTATTCTTCTAACCGATATGAAGTGGGAAACTGATCCAGAAAAACGAGAAAACTCTTTTTTAAATGAGCTTTTATTCCGTTCACGTATTGATATTTGTATAACCACCGCCGATGATACAATTCCAGGTGAACAAGTAGTATATCCTGATTCTGATGAGTTTCCAGAACACGATGTTCTTATTTCTTCACCAGGCCGCTATGGTTTAGGCCTTTCAAGAATTGAACTCATGCTCGAAAAATGTAAATGCCCCGTAAAACCTTACGAGGTCATGAAAAAAGAAAATGGAAACCGAATGATTACTGGGAAAGTCGTTAAAATTGGACAGGCTATCTCAGAAGATCAAGAAGTTCGTACTCTTATTAATTCGTACAAGAAAAATGCTAGCAACACCTTTAATGAATTAGTTGGAACTGCAGCTCAAACATTTACCTTTTCTGGTAGTACATACCGTCCAACAAGTCTTCCAAACTTGATGCTAGACACTATGATCAGTGTTACCCAAACACCTTTAGCAATATGTCAACCCTCTGAAATTTTACATAATCTCAATAAAGGTCCTTTAACCTATGGAGACATTTATAGTATTGTTGCATCCGAAGACACCGTTTACAAAGTCTCATTATCAGGAAAGACCATCAAAGATACTCTCGAAGATGTAGGAAATAGTCTTGCATTTGGAATTGAAAGTGCAGGAATAAGCACCAAAGGTTTTTCCTATCGCATGGATTTAAGAAAACCTGATGGGCAAAAAATTATTGATTTAAAAGTCCTGGGAAAACCCATCGAACCCAATAAAAATTACGATGTTGCTGTAACTGCCGGTTTGATTTGCGGTTCCGGTCGACCTGATTCTTTAGCAAATGTAGGAATTAAAGAGAATTCAAGAAAAACGATTCGTCGTGCTTTGGTTGATGCATTGTATGATATGCCCAACAAGACAATATCTCCAGTAACCTCTGGTACATGGTACGTTGTCCCTGACTATTTAGACCATTGGGGCGAGGAACCAATCAGTTTTCTTGTAGATAAAAATGTTATTAAGGGATATACTGATGGAAGTTTTAAACCCAACAATGATATTACGAGAGCTGAATATACTACCGTAGTACTGAATGCTTACAATATTCCTCAGATCAAACCTAAAACACCGTCTTTTAAAGATGTAAAAACATCTGACTGGTTTTATGGCATTGTAGAAGGTGCTCATGCTAAAAAAATGATCCCCTTTGCTACAAACGATCTGTTTATGCCTAACAAACCCATTACTCGACAAGAAGCAATGATCGAACTTGTCATTGCTTATCGGAACAATCCAGAACCTCCAGAGATTTCTGATCAAAGCCTCAATCTGTTTAAAGAAAAAGTAAAAGACTGGCAGAGTATTTCAAAACTCGCCCTTCCTTTCATGATTTTTGCTTACGAAAATAACTTGATTACAGGATATTCTGACGGTACAATACGACCAGAAAAATCGATTTCTAGAGCTGAAACTGCGACTATTGTCTTTAGAGCACATTATCCTGTCATCATGATTGGTTCTACAGGAAACGTTGCAAACGAAATCCGTTCATTGTATCGCGATCCTAACGAAGACCGTCCTATCGGCGGTTTTGCATCTGTTGCTTCATATTTTGACCAGTTATCAAAAAGAAATCCAAACTTTATGGCTATTGATGCAGGCAACTTCTTAATGGGTTCTTCATTATCATACCTTACTAAAGGCGAGTATGTTGTAAAACAATATGAACCTATGAATTACGGTGCAATTGGATTGTCAGATGAAGATTTCTTTTATGGATTTGAGTATCTAGATTTAATTAACAAGTACATTGATATTGTTGCTGCAGATATTTATAGCAAAGATACCGGTAAAGCTTTATATAAAGATTCCATTATTCATGAACTATCTGGAATTAAAATTGGCATTACTGGTGTAACAGGATTTTCGATTGAAAAACCTTATATCCATCCTGAAGTTTTGGAGAAAATCGAGATTAAAGATTCTGTCGAATCTGCAAACAAAATGCTCCAATCCCTAGTTAATGAAGGATCAAATATTACTGTCCTTACGGTTGGTATGGATAGCCGAGTGAACCTTGACAATGAACTATCTCCCGTACTTGTGAAATTTATAGATCAGCTGAATCCTAAGCCATCATTTATAATTGCTTTGAATGGAGATTTTGGCTATAAATTCAATCACGATGGAATACCAGTGATTGCTGCTGGCAAATACGGTAATTCTTTAGGACAAACCAAAATCATTATGGATGCTATTACAAAGAAGATTGAACGAATAACTTTACACAATCAATACTCATATGTTGATGATATGGAACCTTCTGCTACTTCATTCGAGATTCAAAGCGAATACAAAAAACAGTATGAAACTGAATTACAGGAGATTATTGGAAAATCCAATAATGGAATGAAAATAAGTTTCGGTGGAGAATCCCCTCTTGGAAATCTGATTTCCGATGTGATGCTTTATACAATGGAAGACGATGGTGCTCAGGTTGCCTGCATCACTCCTAACCTGATTAAAGAAAACATTGATGCTGGTGATATAACTGCTGAAGAAATCTATGCTGTTCTACCCAAAGACGAAGATCTGGTATTAATTGAAATGCTAGGCGAAGACTTATTGATGGTTTTTGAACACGGCTGTACTTTTAGCTCTGGAATGGTGCAAGTTTCAGGTGCTACATTTGCATATGACAATCTTCGTTTTCTCTATGATCGAATCGTAGAATGCAAGATTAATGGTGTAGGCGAACTTGTCTATGAAGATACATATAAAGTTGTCACTACTGAATCGATGCGAAGAGGTCTTGATGGCTACGAATGGTTTGCTAATGGCAAAGTAGTTAAGTATTATAACAAAACACTTCGCGAAAGTTTATTCGAGTATATCGAAAAAGAAGGCACCGTTGATCGTGGAATCGAAGATCGTATTGTATTAGTATATACTGGTTAATGTATAGGAGGTATCATGAGAGACATGATGAAACAGCTTTTTGTTCTATTTCTTGTTTTTACAGTCGGATCCGCTCTTTTAATGGGTTGCGGTGGTAATAATACTGACAATGGTTCTGTTGACAATGGAGGAACTTCACAAAATGAAACTCCAGGGGAAAAACCCGAAGATCTTACTGACACCATTGTGGAATGTCGTTTTGTTGATGCACAACCTACAATTGATGGAGTAGGCGATGAAGAAGTTTGGTCTAACATTGAACCAACCACTGTCGAACTCGAAAGCGGAATGTGGGTAGATGTGAAAACTTATTACGATAACGATAACATCTACTTTCTATATGATTGGATTTCTGATATGACCACTTCGCCCGACGATAGTACTGCTGGTCATTGGAAAAAAGATGATGACGGCAATTGGACATGGGATTCAAAAATGGATGCTTTGTCTGTTGCTTGGGATTTAAGTGATATTCCCGAATTTTTAACTACCGGTTGTACCCCCCTTTGCCATGACCAATCAAACTCTTTAGACAATCGCTACATGGCCACGGAAATACCTGGTGATATCGTAGAACTTTGGGTGTGGAGTCCCGCAGTTAGTGGCATGAAGAATATTATGGCTTCTTACATTTTAACCGATGTACCTGCTGGAACTGATACCGAAGATCCCAATTTTAATAACAAGATTGCCTGGGAAAAACTCCCGGGGGAATATGGTTTCTTTTACAACCGAGCTGAAGATGAAAAGAAACCCATGGAAGGTGATGAAGGCGCTCCGCTATACATCATCAATGATGAAAACCCTGAAGGCGAAGCTGCTCTGATCCAAGCTTTTGGTATGTATGAATTTGGTGGATACAAACTTGAAGTTGCCAGACCCCGAAATCCATCTTCTCGTGATTTAACTCATTTTGAAGTAAGCGACAATGGGTATGCTGATTTTTATTTTGCTATAGCAATGCATAGCATGGAGGAACGTGAAAACCATAAGACAGCTGAAACTGCCTCTACCCTCCGATTAATCGGAAAAAGTGTCGCTGAATAATACAGGAGTGTTTTTATGAATTTAAAAAAAGTTCTATCATTTTTTGTTGTTGCTATACTGCTTAGCAGTATCCAATTTATTCCAGGGAGCCTTAATTCTACTACAGAAGCTGCTTCTCCAGATAAAATTGGAATTTATACAAATTCTTTCGGTTACTATGTCTATGTCACTGATCCCATTCAAAACCGTGTACTGAAGTATTCTACAGAAGGGATGTATTTATCCGTCATTATTCCAACCGTTGCCACTCACTCATCCGGGGAAAAATGGATTCTAAAGAAATGTGTCGACGTTGTAACTTGCCGTCTTACCGATGTAATCGGAGTTGCTGATGCACTTACCGGCCATTCCTTTATTTATGAGTTAAACGGACACACTCACCATAAAAACGGTGAAATGGGAACAGGCACTGGAAAACTTACAGAAATGTGGGATGTAGCTATGACTGAGATTGATGAAATCAAATCTCAAGCACTCCTTGACCGCAAACAAAGCAAAGTTTCCCATTGGACTCCACCACCCGGCGGAATTAAAGACCCACGCGACGGTACCTTTGTACGTGATTTTGGCAACACAGGTTCTGCAAACGAAAAACTAAAGAATCCTGAAGGAATGTGTTATGCCAAAGATACAACTCTTTTAGTTGCTGATACTGGTAACAAACGCGTAGCCATTTACGATCTTAAAGGTCGATACACTGGTGAAATTAAAGGTTCATTTGGAGATATTTGTGACATTGGTGTAGACTTTTTATCCTCCCAGGGAAACAAAATATACATTTTGGATCGCGGATCAAAAAAGGTTCATGTCTATTCACACGACTATAAGTTTGTTAAATCTATTAATCTTCCCGGCATGGGTACCGCTTCTGCTCTTACCATTGATACTGAAAACTTTATTTGGGTCACCGATATTGCTCAAAACAAAGTTTTCAAATATGATCAATCTGGGAAGCAGATGCTTGTTATCAATAACGCTATCAACCCTCCCAACACGACAAGAAAAATAGTTCGCGTTTACATCAAGAAATATATCATGATGGTGAACGATGATATTGCAAAACTAGATGCTCCACCATTTATTGATAAAGGTCGTACTTTTGTTCCCCTTCGCGCAATCTCTGAAGGCTTAGGCGCCGATGTTGGCTGGGAAGGAAAAGAACAGAAAGTGACTGTTAAACTTGGCAGCAATACTGTGGAAATTTGGATTGGTAAAACCACTGGAAAAATTAACGGAAAACCTTATCAAATTCCCGATGGTGTTGCTCCAACTATTGTTCGCGGTAGAACTTTTGTCCCCATCCGTTTTGTTGCTGAAGCTTTAGATTGTTACGTAGGTTGGAATCCTAAAGATCTTCGATACAGTGCCTCTGCAGTAACTGTATATTATCCTAAATAAGAAATCTGATTTAACTTCTCTCCACCACAAAAGTGGTGGAGAGAAGTATCGCAAACATGAAGAAAAATACTTCAAAAAAACTCGGTAATCTACTCAACATTTCTGTATTGCTTATTTTCTTACTATTTGTTTTTTATTTTTATCATCGCAATTTATCACAATATACTATTCACAAAAATTCACCAAATCTCATTATGGATGAGCACACCGTTCAAGATAATCTTATGAGAGTGTATGAAAAATCTGTTTTAAATCCTGACCATTCACCTTCATGGTTTCAAAACATTTCTTTTAAAACTATGAATTATCTAGCATTAGCTCCATTTAGCTCCAAAATGGTCTCTTATATTCATTCTAGACAAGATTGGGTTATGGATTGCTCAGAATGTGCGCTAGATGGATCATGTGAAGATTTAGAAAAAGAACAATATTTTTATCCAATCAGTATCAACTATGAAACCCTTGAAGAGATTCAAAATCGCTATCAAGAAATCTTTATTATTGATGTGCGACCTATAGATAAATGGGAAAAGGGACATATCCCTTCTTCTGTGCCTGTCCCACTAACAGACGTTGTTCCATACTTATTCCCAATGAACCGCTGGCACGAGATTGTCATTGTAGGTGATAATTACCTTGAAACTAAATTAGCTGGTGAAGCTTTAATCCAACTGAATTTTCACAGAGTTTACCGGTTGACTCAACCTATAAGAAAATATCCAGGAAAATTGGACTCTATTGATGAAAACTAAAGATATCACCCTAGTAGGTGTTGTAAGTGCTGTTGGAGCAATATTTTACTTAGCAACTGCTCCTTTTATTGAAACAACTGTACCTGTTATTGGCTGCATTATGCGACCCGTTGTATTTATTTCGTTTATTATGGCACGATTCCACTTTGATACAAAAAGACTCTTATGGGTCGCCATATTGAGCACTTTTTTGTATTCCCTGATTATTCCTTGCTTCATCAATTATGTGTCCCTTCCTATCAGCATTATTTATGTTCTTATTGTTGCTGGTTTTCGCACAAAAATGAATGCTTTCTGGCTGACAATTGTTGGAACTGTTGTAGCTTTTATTGGTTTACTGCTTTTTACTTTTCTTTTTGCCACAAATGCAAGCGAATGGTTAATGTATTTGAAATATTTCTTTCCTGTTATTATACTAGGTGCTATTGTTGGTGCGTTACGACAAAAATTTGGGAAATTCAGCTGCGTTGGTTGTGATTTATGCAACAAGCCTAATGCTGATGTTCATTTTGAAAAAAGAGAAAAAGAACGAAAACGTAAAAAAAATGAATCAACTCAAACAAAAGATAGTAATAATGATATGAATATTGATTTATCCAGTAACGTTTTTACTAAAGGAGACAAAGATTGTGGTAAGGATGCTAAGAAAAATGAAAAATAAGTGGATTGTTGTAGTACTTTCTTTTCTAGTTTTTTCCTCCTTTTACTCTACATTCGCTACTACCAAAACAGCATTTCCCTGTGATTTAACTTTTTACAAAAATAAATATGTTTTCAAGATTGAAGGGCATCCAGTCGAAATGCCTGTAAAAGTTTTTTTTGATGATGCATTACAATCGTATATGATTCCCTTACGTTTCCTTGCTGATTCACTTCGATATACTGTTCAATGGGACTCAAATGAATCTATTGCTTATTTCTCTTCGGAACAAAATAATTTTTCTATCAAAATAAACGGACAAGATTCTCTTGGGATTCTATCAACATCACAAAATGCTGTGCACTTTATTCTACAACAAGATCGCATATATGCCGATGAAACAACAGTAGCATACCTTTTCGAAATTGATTTAAAAGATTCTTTGGAACCATATACTGTTGTTTTTACGACAAAGCGTGATCGAATCTATATTCCTGCTCCTAATTTCACATTGATGGATACCAAAGGACAACAATTCGATCTATATCAAGAATTAGAAAAACCAGAAAATGAATTTATTGTGCTCAACTTTTATGCCACTCGATGTCCATTTTGCCTGAAAGCTCTTCCAATGCTTGTAGAGTTATCTAATGACTACACCGATAAAAACGTTTCTGTTGTTGGTGTGAACACCGATACTGCAGGTCAGGAAAAGGATCGGGATGAAAAATTAGAGAAATACCATGTTCAATACACCGTTGTTCAAGACATTAACAACTTAGTCTATGATCGATATCATGTAGCTGGAGTACCGAATTTTTATGTTGTGAATCAAGCACATGAGATTGTTTTTCACAGTTTAGTTGCCGACGAAAATCAAATCAAATTGCTTCGGCAATGGTTGGATTTAAATTTAAAATAGCTTGCATGTAAGTAATTAACTTTATTGGAGGTATATACAATGCTTAAGGAACGCATTAATGATGATTTTATGAAGGCTTACAAGGCGAAAGACACGTTAAGGGCAGAACTGCTCAAAATGATTAAATCTGCAATTCAGTACAAAGAAGTCGATTTCAAAGCACAAAACAAAGAATTAACAGATGATGATGTATTTAGCATTCTCAAAGCTGAAATCAAAAAGCACAAAGAATCGATTGATCAGTACGAACAAGCAGGTCGACACGAAGCTGCAGAAAAAGAAGAAAAGGAAATGAAGATGATTCAAGAATATCTTCCCGAAGTGATGCCGTTTGACGAAGTATACGAAAAAGTGAAATCTATGGTAGACATGGATGAGAAAAAAAACTCAATTGGACAATTAATGAAGGAAGCATTTGCTGCTCTTCGTAACGACGCAGATAGTGACGATATCAAAAAAGCAGTGAATCAACTTTGGGAGAATGTCAAAAATTCATAGACACTGTTTTAAAAGGCGTATTAGTCTCATAAAATAGGTTTATGGCTTCAATATTTTTTGAAATCTTAAAAATTCCTGGGTGATGAGTATGGCCGCAGAGTACTTTTCTTAGTTTTGGATGCATGACTACGAAATCACCCAGGAATTTACAACCCCGGTAAGCATTGTAAAACTCTTTTTCGTACGATGAGTATCTACATATGCAATTCTCAAACAGTACATAGTGCGATAGAAATAGGAGATGATCAATAGATGATTCAATTTCTTGAAATTGTTGATTTATTGTACTATAGCACATATGACAAAAGTCAATGTCATCCATACCCTTTGGCCACTTGATATAAAACAAATCATTCCACGCACATATTCGTATAGGGTTATGATGCTCATCATTGGCCCATAATTGTTTACTTGCCAAATCTTCATATCTCATTTCAGACCAGAGAAATTGTTGATTCGAGCTTCGTCGAACAAATGTTAAGGACTTGGAAACATGTGGTTCTACTGGAGAAAAAAAGGAGAAATCATACCACCCAATATTTCCAATAATGCCAACACGATTTGTAACAAAAGGTTCTTGGTCAAGATAATGAAAACCAGTTTTTTTACAGATTTCTGGTAGTACCGATGTATAGATTTCTAAGGAATCAAGCGATTTATAAGGAGAATCTATTAGTGATTTTTGTGACCAAATATCATGATTACCTGCAACATAAAGCTTTGGTATTTCCAACGAAGAGAACGTTGCAAGAAAGTTATGTAGTGTCAGAAGATTTTGCGAAACATCGCCTAAAATAGCAAAAATAATTTCTTCAGAAGGATTTTGTGCCACGTAATCTTGAATTTGATTACATAGACTTGTTGGACTTGCACTTTTTTCCTTATCAACATGTATATCTGATGTAACAAGGAGCTTCATATTAATCATTTCTCCTACTGACCGAATTACGAAAAATGGTACAATACTAACATCATATCACAAAAAGTGAGGAACCGTAAGATGAAGAAGATCTTCAATTCGCGTCATACGATTATGACGGTTAGCTTTATTCTATTTATTTCTTCCTTCCTTCCTTCACATACAGCTTTAGCAAATCACCAAAGCAATCAACTTTCACAAAAAGAAGTGCAATACATTTTAGAATTTCATGGACCTCCATTGATCGAATTTCCTACGAGTAACATTCCAGAAAACAACTCTAAAATGCAATCTTTAATCCGGCATCAACATACTCTTTTCCTGCAAGAATGCTTTAAAAGGAATCCAATACATCTATCCTTGGAGTTTGAATACTTTCATGTTTTAAATGGAATGGCTATTCGAACAAGCCCTGAAACAATCCAAGAAATACAAAACTCTCCTTATGTCAAAACAATCTACCTGGCACAAGAATATTATTTGCAAAGAGAAACCTCGGTTCCTAGCACGGGAGCTTCTTTTTGTTGGGAACAGAAAGATAGTACCGGGGAGTATTATAAAGGGCAAGGTGTACTCGTTGGTGTTATAGATACTGGAGTGGATTATTGGCATGGTGAACTTGGAGGTGGATTGGGTAAAACATGGAATGATCAATGGTATAAGGTTCGCTATGGTTATGATTTTTCCGAGATGAAATCCATTCCCTACTCTATTGGTTTAAGTAACCATGGAACACATGTTGCTGGAATTATTGCAGGAAACGGTGAAAATGGTATTGCTATTGGAAAAAATAATGCCTCAGGAGTAGCACCACGTGCATCACTTTGTGTATACAAAGTGTTTACCAATCAAAAAAATTCTACAGGTGAAGCTGCTTTATTGATGGCACTCGAACAAGCAATCTCAGATGGATGTGATGTAGTAAACCTAAGCCTAGGAAAGAATTATGGTTGGACCAATGATCCTTTGTCTTTAGCTTGTGATCGAGTATCAGAAGCTGGTATTTTAGTAGTCGCCTCAGCTGGTAATTCAGGAAATCGCAACCAACATTACAACCGATTTCCAGTTCATGCACCCGGGAGTAGTATACCTTCATTATCAGTAGCTGCTTCTGATGCGACTCCAAAAGATGGATTTTACTTCCAGATTTCAAATCAAACCAGAAGATTTGCCATAGGAAAAAAATTTGACTCCACACCAAATGCCTCTTCTGAAAACACAGAACTTGTATTTGTTGATGAAACAGAATTAAGCAGTCTAAAACAGAGCCATTACCAAGGTAAAGCGATTATTGTATTCCAGTCTACACTTTCGTTAACAGATATTATTACAACCACTTCCAACTCTGGCATCCACTCACTTATTGTAGTTCATACCAAAGACTATCCATCAACAGAGAAAATCTCTACAACACTTCAACCTGTCATGAGCGTTGCAAAAACAACAGGCACATTTTTACGTTCTTTGGTGGAAGATTCCAAAGAAATGCTTGAGATCCAGTATGCTTATGAAGAACCGGTACACACTATGGCTTCATTTTCATCGGAAGGACCAACACCTGATCTTATTTTAAAGCCTGAGATTACTGCTCCTGGAGTTCGAATTAATTCCACCCTTACAAACCATCAATTTGGTACAATGAGCGGTACTAGCATGTCAAGTCCTCATGTTGCAGGCGGAGCAGCTCTTCTAATCCAAAAACATCCCGACTGGAAACCTGCTGAAATTAAATCTTGCCTGATCAACTATTCTACACCAATTGTAAATCCATTAACTGGCGAATTATACTCGATCTATCAACAGGGCGGTGGTGAGATGAATTTGAAAAATTCATTTTCAGCATCCATATTAATGGATCCACCAACACTATCTTTTGGTGCAGTCGAAAAAAACACAAGAAAATCATTCACACTGACAAACAAAGGCGCAAGTCTTCAGTCTATTGAGATACTATGTTCTTCTCCGCAGAAATTGAATGTCTCTGTCGTAGTATCTCCATACCGAGTAAGTGTGAAACCAAATGAATCTATCACTATTGAAATCACTCTTGAAATTCAAGAGGATACAATGGATGGTTTTTGTGAATTCTGGATAGAAGGTCGCGATGTTTCAGAAACTGTATTTCAGATCCCCTGTATTTTTCACCATGGTTCATTAGAAACAATGGATGCAATCTTACACTCTTACATGTTCCCTAATCTTGCTTGTTCACCAAATTCCGATGGATACGGAGATGAAACCAATTATGTCTGTTTGAGTCCATACAACATTGATGGAATCGAAATGGACCTGTTTGACAAAGATGACAAATTTATTCAAAACCTCTTCTATCACAGAGGTACTATTGGTGCAGGATATTATTCAGTACCATTTTTTGGAAAACATAATGGTGCTCCATTACCCGATGGTCTTTATTCAATTAAATCATATGCACTCCCAACTGGAAAAAATTACGAAAAAGTAACGAATTGGGAGTTTGGTAAAGAATCAAAGGTTCTCATCGATACAAAACCTCCAAACTTATCTCTTGAGGCCCAATGGTTACAAAATGATACGATCAAAATAACGGGACGAATTCAGGATGAAAACTCCGATTTTGGGATGTTTCTTTATTACGAACTGGACTATGACGATGGTTCAATTCTGTCTTTAAACGAAGATGGTTCGTTTGATCATACGATACAAATTCTACAAGAACACTGCTTTATTCGTTTTACAGCTCAAGATCTAGCTGGGAATCGTACTTCGATCAAGAAAAGAATACCGAATGCAAGTTTTAGTATGGTTGTGACTTTTCCTATAAGTCATATAATAAACTTAGCTCTATAAGTAAAGGAGTTGTTATGGGTGACAAAATTTTAATGAAGGGCGCCGAAGTTATCGGCGAAGCTGCTGTTAAAGCAGGTTGTAGACTTTTTTTTGGGTATCCAATTACACCTCAAAATGAAGCTCCAGCATATATGGCAAAGCGATTGCCTGAAGTTGGAGGCACATTTGTTCAAGCAGAAAGTGAAGTTGCTGCAATCAATATGTTGTACGGAGCCTCCGCTGCTGGACATCGTGTTATGACGAGTTCTTCAAGTCCTGGTATCAGTTTGATGATGGAAGGTATTTCCTATTGTGCAGGATCAGAACTCCCCATTGTTATTGTTAATGTTATGCGAGGAGGACCAGGACTTGGTGGTATTGGACCTTCTCAGTCTGATTATTTTCAATCTACAAAAGGCGGTGGGCATGGTGATTATCGGATGATTACCCTTGCACCGACAAACTTGCAAGAACAAGCCGACCTTATGAAAACCGCTTTTGATTTAGCAGATTTATATCGTATTCCTGTTATGGTGTTAAGTGATGGATTATTAGGACAAATCATGGAAGCTGTTGAATTTAACTTTGATATTGATCCAGCTTCCTTGCCAAACAAAGAATGGGCAGCAAATGGTCGCAAAAATCGCGAAAAGCACTTAATCAATTCATTAGATCTTGATCTAGATGGCCTTGAACATCACAATGAAAAACTTCAAGCTCGATACAAGAAAATAGAGGAAAATGAAGTTTTGTGTGAAGATTTTCTAGTGGATGATGCGAAAATTGTCATTGTTGCTTATGGTACAACGGCTCGTATTGCAAAAACTGCCGTTGAAATGATGCGCGAAGAAGGATATAAAGTTGGCTTGATTCGTCCTATTACTTTATGGCCTTTCCCAGTAAAGAACATTCAAAAATCTGTACAGAATTCTGCTACAGAATCTTTCTATGTTTTTGAAATGAATGCTGGTCAAATGCTTGAAGATGTTCAAATTGTTGTGAATGGGAAAAAACCAATTCGCTTCTTTGGTCGTATGGGCGGTAATGTCCCTAGTCCCATTGAACTCATTTCTAAAATCAAAGAAATCTATTAAGGGGGCGACAGAATGAACGAAATGAAACAAATATTTAAAGTGACTCCCTTGCTATCCAAAACAAAACGTTCGTATTGCCCGGGTTGTACACATGGAGTAATACATCGTTTAGTATGTGAAGTTATCGAAGAACTTGATCAGTATGAAAATTCTGTAATCGTGGTGCCTGTTGGATGTTCAACCCTTGCCATTCATTACTTTGAAATGGATACTGTACAAGCCGCACACGGCAGGGCACCAGCTGTAGCTACCGGAATGAAAAGAGCAATGCCCGATAAAACGATATTCACCTATCAAGGCGATGGAGATTTAGCCTCTATTGGAACTGCAGAAATTGTTCATGCAGCAACTCGAGGAGAAAAAATTACTACCATATTCGTAAACAACGGTATATACGGAATGACTGGTGGACAAATGGCTCCTACAACCCTGGAAGGATGGAAAACCGAAACTTCACCTTATGGCCGAGATGTTAACAAAGAGGGTTATCCAATCCGTATTTGTGAAATGTTGAGCCAACTAAATGGACCTGCCTATATTGCTCGTACCAGTGTTCACAATCCTGCAAATATCGTTAAGACCAAGAAAGCCATCCGTAAAGCATTCAAAGCTCAACTGAACAATTTAGGTTTTTCACTGGTTGAAATTCTGTCGACTTGTCCCACCAATTGGGGTTTAAAACCAGTTGATTCTCTAAAAAGAATTGAAAACGAGACCATGAACTATTACCCCCTTGGTGAATTTAAAAGTGTGGAGGGTCTATAATGAGATTTGAAGTTTGCGCTGCTGGATTTGGCGGTCAAGGAGTAATGGCCATTGGCCAGTTAATCTCTTATGCCGCTGTTGAAGAAAACCGATATGCCCTGTTTCTTCCTTCATATGGTCCTGAAATGCGAGGAGGAACTGCAAATTGTGTATGCATAGTGTCAGACCAAGAAATTGGATCCCCAATCGTACCTAAAAATGAGAGCGCAATTGTAATGAACACTCCCTCCTTTTTAAAATTTGAACCAACGATCGAGAAAAATGGAACACTGCTTGTAAATTCTGCGCTTATCAACGAGAAGTCTAAACGAGATGATATTGATGTACGATATATACCCGCCAATTATTTAGCTCAAGAAGCTGGAAACAAAATTGTTGCAAATATTGTTATGTTAGGAGCTCTATTAAAGCTAAAGAATTTTGCCAAAACTGAAACAATTCAAAGTGTAATCAAAGAAAAGTTTGCAGAAAAAGGCTCAAAAATTATTGATATGAATATGAAAGCCTTACAAATGGGGTTTGATGCAATATGACAACATATCGAAAAGATCGGTTAAAAGAGATTTTTGAACAACTATTACGCTCTGATGGTGCTTCTAAAAATGAAAAAAATACAGTCGCCGTAGTTCAAAGTATACTTTCCGATCTTCCAGTGAACATTGTTCAAACTGCATCAAAATCAAAAACTCGACCTAATCTCTATATTAAGCTACCAAAAAGGGGAGCCACAAGCTCCCCTCCCATTCTTCTTTCTGCGCACATGGATACAGTTGAACCAACTCCCAATATCTGCTTTACATGTCAGAATGAACAATATACTACCGATGGGAATACAATCCTTGGTTCTGATGATAAAGCCGGAGTAGCTGCAATTATTGAGTGCCTTTTTTCTGTTCATGAGTCCAACAAGCCCCACCCTGATATAGAAGTTGCCTTTACAGTAGAAGAAGAAATTGGACTTGAAGGAGCAAAGGATTTTGATACATCTCTGATTCAAGCAAAACAAGGTATTGTGATTGATGCAGATGGAGACCCGGGTATTATTATGTACGCAGGCCCTTCTCAGGTAGTGTTTGAAGTCAATATTCAAGGCAAATCTGCTCATGCAGGTATGTCCCCAGAAGAAGGTAAAAGTGCAATCTTGTTTGCTAGCGAATGCATTTCTAAAATACCCTTTGGTAGGATTGATTCCGAAACCACAACAAATATAGGGAAAATAGAAGGTGGAAAAGCTACAAATATTGTTGCTGAACACTGTTTCTTAAACGGTGAGATCCGATCCCACAATCCTTCGAAACTAGAGATAGTAAAGCATCAGATAAAATCAATTTTCGAAAAAGGCTCTTTATATGGTTACAAAATTCAGTTTAAAGACCATTATGCCTATAAATCTTTTTCATTTCACCAAGATACTTCCATCATTCGGAAGATTTCTACTGCCATGGAAACCATTGGTCTAGATCCAGAGCTAAAAGTGTGTGGTGGCGGTTGCGATGCCAATGTCTTTAATGAAACAATACCTTCTATGGAATGTGTAAACCTTGCTTGTGGCATGACTGATGTACATACACATAAAGAAAGTATCTATTTCTCTGATATTGAGAAAATTACTGAGCTTTTGATTCAAGTTTGTACTATGGAAGGTTGATAGCATGCATGTTCTACTGTCGCATATGCTTCTTCATGCTCAAGAAAACAAGTATGCTGTAGGTGCTTTTAATGTAAACAACTTCGAGTATGCTGATGCTTTTATAAAAGCAGCCCAAGAAACGAATTCACCTCTCATATTACAGTTTTCTCCTGGCGTTTTACGTACCTATCAAAACTCTTCTCTTATATCTGCCTGTGCCGCTATTGCTAATGAATCATCAGCACCTATTTGTCTCCATGTAGATCATGCTAAGAACATTGCGGATATTCATCTTGCTCTATCTACAGGAGTTTTTCATTCTTTTATGATTGATGGGTCTGCACTTCCCCTTGAAGAAAATATTCAACTCACAAACGAAACATCTGATCTTCTACACTCCAGCTTTCAATCGAAAGAAGAAAACATCTTTTCGATTGAAGCAGAAATAGGACACGTAGGAACATCCCAAAAAGAACCATCACACAGCACAACCCTTGAAGAAGTAAACCAATTCATAAATGCTACCCATGTTGATGCACTAGCCATATCAATTGGTAATATTCATGGAGAAAATGATCGAAATACAGAATTGGATATACCCTTACTTGCACGAATTCGTAACCATTGCTCCATTCCACTTGTCTTACATGGATCTTCGGGTATACGCCCCAATCAAGTACAACTGGCGATATCGAATGGCATCACCAAGGTCAATGTGAATACCTATTTTAAAAATGCTTTTACAGATACCATGTGCAAAAATTACGAAGAAAAAGGGAATCGATTCTTCAAAGAGTACAAGCTCTACCATCCTCCAATTCATGACACGTTGAAAGCAAAAGCAATTGAAATGGTTCAGCTACTGGGATCTAACAATCAATCTACTAGCGTATTCTCTTCGCTCTAACCTTAGTCAATCGAAGAAAAATTCCATCGTTTCAATGACCACATCAGAGTAATATCATTGCTGTACTCTATTGGGTAGCGGTTTAACAGCAAGGTGTCAATCATAGTACAATATTGTATATAGCTACTTTCGTTATAACTTAGCCCAGAAAAAGTATAAACACGTGGCATTTTTACAAACCAGCCATCTGTTGATGTGATTTGATCATTGGCATGGAAAAGCCATTGTTGACCATCTTTAAAGGCAGAGAATAAGTAGCGGTTTTGTTGATCCGGTTTGTCGATTTTTGATACATAAACAGCAACATCGGAAAAATATTCTGTTACATCTCCCATTTTGTCAGTACATTGTATAATGATTGGAACATCTATTCTTGCTGAAGCCCAATCAAAATGATTTGGATTTTCATAACCAGCATTTTTCATCATTCCAATCACTTGGTCAATAAGAATTTTGTGTTCGGATGAGGTGATTTCTCGATCGTTTTTGCTTACTTTATAATGTTTTGGCAAATAGTAATAGAGTTCTTCGCTAGAAGAAAGCCACGTAACTTCTTCTATTTGTACGGTATGAGAACCCTGTTCGATGAAAGGAAGATCTGAATAGAAAAAAGGATTCCATATTTGCGCTGAAAAAAGCAGAGTTATTCCTTTTAATGTATCTGGACTGCTTTTCTCCGGTAGCTCTGATTGTAAATGTTGCAAATAATAAGTGTAAAAGAGATATGGGGATGGATACAGAGGAGGATAGTCAATATAGCTATAAAAACCTTCTGATGAACCAATTTCTTCTAGACAAGGAGTATTAGACGCAATAGAAAAAATCCACAATTCAGATTTCTCAAATCGGATTCCGCTTACATGATAAGTACTTGTTTCTTTACCAAAGTTACACAATACTCGTATCTGTGGGAAATAATGAGCCTTCCAGTTCCCCCGATGGGATACAAGTAGTATGGGTAAAGAAACAGGGTATACTTTTGCGCTTTGAATCTTTTTGCCTTCTAAAGCTCTACTAGACTCAACAAATTCGCGTATGAGAGTAACGTCCTTTTCTAGAAGGTCATAGGAATCTGTTTTCACCCAACATTGCCTTGGAAGGAAAGAGTACAATTCCGAAAATGAGGAGGCACTATCTTTCACATCTTTTATTGGTTCTGTTGCAAAACTCACCTGTGAAAGGGAAAAAAACAACAATATAACCAACGATACTATCCATTTGTTCTTCATAACTGCTCCATTTCTTTTTGCATTGAACGATCAAAAGAGTAGTACTTCCTATCTGTTGTACTGGTTTTTTGGAAAAAGTGCAAATCACAGATGAAAAAAAACAATGAATATCGACGAAAAAGATGTTTCCCTCATTGCAATATGAAACAAATTGTAGTATAAAATAGTGTGAAAATGGAGGGTTTTAATCCTTAAGTGGAGTAAGATCCTCTTTTTTTTTGTCCCGTTTAAAAATCTCCAAAGCCCTTTCTAAATCACCATGAAGATAAGACAAAATCATTCCATAATTCGTGAATGGTACTCCACTTTTTTTAGCCTTTCGAATGCGATGCTGAATCTCTTGTCGATTTAAAATACATCCTCCACAATGAATAATCAATCGATACTTCGTGATATCTTCCGGAAAATCGTGTCCTGAGTGAATGTCAAAGTGTAATTTTTTTCCTGTACATTCTCTCAAACCATTGGGTATTTGTTCTCGTCCAATATCATTACACACCGGATTGTGGGAGCAAGCTTCCAAAATAAGGATTTGATCTCCTGTATCTAAACTAGGAATCACTTGAATACCTTCAACAAATGTATGTAAATCCCCTTTTAGCTTTGCTAAAAGTATGGAGAATCCTGTTACTGGTATATCGGTCGGAACTATCGAAAAAACTTCTTTAAATGCTTGTGAATCTGTTACTACCAATGCTGGCTTTTCTTTTAAATTGCCAAGAACTTTTGGAAGTTCCGATACACCCGTAATAACAGAAATTGATCCTTGATCCAGCGCACTTCGTATTGCTTGTTGCTGGGGTAGTATGATACGATTTTTGGGTGCTTCTTTATCAATCGGTATCACTAAAACAATAGTATCTCCTGGAGAAGTTAGATCTCCTATCATTGATGGAGTAGAATCCCAATCAGAGGGTACTATTTTTTCCAGGCAATGAACGAAAGAGGAAACAAATGTAACTCGCTCCATTGATAAATCGTGAAAGAAGAATGGAATATTTTCGTTTTGAATCCATTGTTGAAGACTCGAAGAAATCGTAGAAGAGTTCATTTTCGAACAACATATGCAGTAAGGAATGTTGTGATCCTGTAATTGTTTTGCCATTTCTTGATCAGCTTCAATGTCTGAATTAGGATCGATGACGATAATGGCAATATTTAGTCGCTGCAAGCTTTGTATCGTTTTTGCTTGTCTTGTTTCTCCAAGAATAGATTGATCTTTGTATCCAGCAGTGTCTATGAATAAAACAGGACCGAAGGGCTTCAGTTCCATAGTTTTTTGTACAGGATCAGTTGTGGTACCTGGCTGTGGAGAAACGATAGATACATTCTGAGCAGTTATAGCATTTAATAAAGTGCTTTTACCGGCATTTGTTTGTCCAAGAATCCCAATATGTAGACGCATGCTTTTAATGGTAGACACGAATGGGTTCTCCTTTCGTAAAAGAAGGTTTTTTTCCTGCTTTTTCAATAAAACGGCACGTTTCTTCAAGTGTTAATGACTTTTTATGATCGTAAATGGAATACAACTTTTTTACCATGTCGGGTGTGTAATTGATCATAAATACATTTGCAACGTCATGGATTGATTGTATGGTCTCTTGATCCCCTACAAGGCTATGGTACGCTGTGGTAATTGGAATCATGGTCTGCGGATCGAAAATCCGCGAGCAAATCATACTACGGTGAACTAGGATTGGATCGCCACAAGGTTGATTTTCTAAAGGTGTTCCATTAGCAGGTAGGAATAGCCCAATTCCCCACATATCAAATTGATTCTGTTGCAGGAAAAGAAGTTCCTGGTATATATCCTCAACAGTCTGTCCTGGTAAACCTGATAAGAAGCCAGAACCAACGATAAAACCAGCTTTTCTTAAGAGTTGTTGAGCATGCAAACGAGTAGATAACTCTTGTGAGGGGTGCATGTTTCGATAAAGGATTGGATTACAGGATTCATGTTTCATTAAAAAACGAGTTGCACCCGATGTTCGAAATTTTTTATAGGCAGGTAGATTTCTTTCACCAATCGATAATGTGATTGCCATATCTGGAAACATAGATTGTATCTCGTAGCATAGATGAGCTATCACGGAATTGGTATAAAAAAGGTCTTCTCCAGATTGTAAAACAACAGAGCGTAGCCCATCATGATAGATGTGTCTTACGGTCTCTAATATCTCTTCTACTGTCAATCGATATCGAAGAATGGAAGAATTTTGAGTCCGAAGCCCACAATAATAGCAGGATTGTGAACAAAAATTCGAAAACTCAATAATACCCCGCAGGAAAACATCCTTGTAGTAATATTTTTCCGTTAGTAAACGTGACTGTTTTTCTAATACATGGTCCTGCAAAGAAAGTTTTTCATTTGCAGGACGCTGTAAATATGAAATAACAGATTCCTTAGAAATAGAGATCACGAGCACCTTGCTTCGTTAGAGAGTATTTTTCAATCAATGCTTTAAATTCGGATGAAGGAAAAGTTGATTCAACTTCCTGTAACTCTTTTTCTATAACTTTTTCTCCCATCATTTTTGTTTCAGGAGAAGCAAAATCATCAAGCCATTCGCGAAAAGTAAGAATGGCATTTAATTTGCAAAACTGGCCTTCTCTACCGCAGCGGAGTAAGTTCATTATCTTTTTCCCAGTACGTCCACATCGATATCCTGCAGTACAAAATGAGGTAATACATCCTTCTTCTGATAACTCTCGTATTACTTCATCTAAAGATCGGTTGTCACCCAACATAAATTGCTGCTTTTTTTCTTCTTGGGAAAACGTAGTTTCGTAACCACCAACTTTAATATTGGTAGAAGCATCCCTTTGTGTCATGATATGAAGTAAAACTCTCAGAATACTTTCCTTTTCTCGTGCAGTAATGATTAATCCTGTGTATGGAACAGCCAATCGAACCAGAACAGAAATTTTTAAAAAATCATCATCACTGACTAAATATTTTGAGTGAACTGATAGATCTGAATTCATCGCAGGTTGTAAACGAGGTATTGAAATAGTGTGAGGACCGATTCCAAATTGATTTTCCAATTCAATTGAGTGTGAAAGAAGTCCCAAAATTTCGTATCTCCAATCGTACAAACCAAACAATGCACCAATTCCTACATCATCTACACCAGCATCTTGTGCCCTATGCATACAGTATAGACGCCAATCATAGTTGCCCTTTATTGTATTTTGTGGGTGAATCTTCTCGTACGTTCTTTGATGATAGGTTTCTTGGAAAACTTGATATGTACCGATACCAGCTTCTTTTAGACTTTTTAAATCTTGAATAGACATTGGTGCAGCATTGATATTTACTCGTCTTATCGATCCAATTCCATTTTTGGTTTTTTCTTTTACACTATAGATGGTCTGCAAGGATTCAACAATATACTCCACATCTGATAGTGGATGCTCACCTACAACGCTGATCAATCGTTTGTGACCAATTTTACCTGCAAGTACCTTGGTTTCTTCTCGGATTTCATCCATCGAGAGTCTCTTTCTTACAATATCCGAATTGTCCCTTTTAAAACCGCAATACTCGCAATTGTTAACACATAAATTGGACATATAAAGTGGAGCAAAAGTTACGATTCGATTGTCATATACTTTTCTCTTAACTTCCTCGGCTGCTTCAACCATTTCATCCCATAAAAGACAGTCTGTTACTTGCATCAATGTAGCAACTTCTTCGTGGGTTAGAGTTTGTATCTCTTTTGATTTTTGCAATATATCTCTTACATGGTCAGGCGAAGTATCGTAATTTTTGTTTAAAGTTGATTCAATGAATTCATCCGAGATAAAATGCTTCCCAGTTTTGTATTTATCAATTTCAGATTGCTTGATAACGTTATTTGACCAATTTTTGTTCATGTCAGTGCTCATTCATTTCCTTCCTTTTGAGTAGCTTTAGATTTAACTAAATTCGAAGTTACTGTGACATCTTGGATCATTCCTAGTTTACCAGTAAATGCACCAATATCATCAGTGGTACCATCAACCATTAGAGAGATGAGATGGACATTTCTCTTTCCATAAGGAATATCCAAACGCCCCACAATGATATTACCAAAATCAGATAAAAGGGAATTCACTTTTTGAATTGATGAACTAGGATCGTTGACAACGATTGCGATTACGCCAACTCTACACATAAAAAAAACACTCCTTCAGATCCGGAGTGGGAGAACCAAAAAATGGTTAAATCTCCCCTGATCGCAGATAATATCCTTGATCTCAGGATCAAATGTAAATTTTTAAAAAGTAAAAACTACTATCTCATACAACCGTCTTCTTTAGGTATTTCAACCATGTTTGAAGACACACTGATACCTTTGATATCCTGCAAGTCTTTTTCAAATGACTTGATTTGATCTTCATTGGCATCAATCATGAGCGAGATAAATGAAACGTTCCTTGTGTCATAGGGAACACCCATTCGCCCAACAATAATGGCAGCATGATCGGATAAAATCTGATTTACCTTCGATGCTGTACATTCTCGATTTTTAACAACAATTCCAATTAGACCAACATGCGTGTTACTCATCGGTTACTCCTTGCTATATAGTGTTATCATTCGCATTGCCACGTTCGGACATAATTCCATTCTTTAGGAATGCTCCATGAAGGTGGATCTTGAACCCATCGTCCTTGTAAATTTCTAGCTTTTGCGCTTAGCTCAAAATGACAGACAGCAATTCCCATATCAATTAATTGTAAATCAAGAAGCAAAGTTTTAAACCCCATTCCAATGATTCCTTTCTTCCGTTCCACAAAAAAATGAAAAGATTGATCTCGAAACAGAACTCTCCAAGGTTGAAGATTTATACCAGAAGGTGCGATTCTCACCATTTCAAGAGGTTCAGTATATGCAGGTATGACAGTAGGTTGCAATGGTGTGGATGGAGTATTATGAAAAAAAATCTCTTCCCACGATTTTTTATGCTTTGGAGTAGGTATACGAGTAGGATACCCAATGGGACTAACCATTCCTATTGGGTATTCAGTTGTGACCTTAGAAATAGATTGAAAATGATGCTGTGGAAAAACACCTGTCCAACAAGTGGAAAGGTTGAGTTGTGTACAATAAAGAATAATCCGCTCAAAACGGATACCAAACGATAAAGAATCAATGGTTGATGGATTTACATGTGCAATGATGTAATCATGATTGTACCTAGGAGAGTATGAAATAGTAAAAAAACAATCTTGTGTTTCTTCCGATTTTATGTAGTCCTGAAGCTCCAATTTTACACTTTCGGGAATTTGAGTTGGAAGGAAATTTCTGCAGGAAAATCGTTTCTTTATTAGGGACTCAACTTTTTGTAGAGCTTTCAAAAAATCCTCCTGGGTATTCATTAAATCGAGAGAACGTTATGAAAAACTAAAAAAAGGTGGCTGGCCAAGCAGCCACCTTTTAGGTAAACTAGTCTACGCTAGAAATTTTAACTTCTGTTTCCAATGCCATGGTTTTACCCACTGGGCAGCGAGATTCGATAAATTCAGCAAACTCTTTTTTCTTTTGATCATCTACGTCAGCATTAATGTGAAGATGTATTCTGACTTGTTTAAAACCTACAGGAACACCTTCTTTACCTTGTAAAAAACCATCAGGATCTAAATCGCCTTCAATTTCAGCCCAGATACCTTTTAGGTCAATATTATGTTGTTTGGCAAAAGCAGTACCAACAATACATTGGCAAGATCCTAGAGCACAAAGTAAAGCTTCTACTGGATTCATTCCTTTATCGGTTCCACCAAGTGATGGTGGTTCATCCATAATGACTTTAAAATTACGAGCTTCATTTTCTACGGTCATACCCTCTACTTGTTTAGATACAGCTTTGAAAGTTACTAATGCCATGTTTTCCTCCTTATTGGAAAATTAATTTTTAAAAGTACGTCAATCAGTAAATCGAAAGTATATTTAAAAGTTCCAAATTTGAATTTTTAAAAATCTATTGGAACTATACATCAAAAAGTTACAATTGGAGCAATGAAGCAATAACTTGAGCTCCGATATGAATGGAATCATGACTTGGATAAAAATTTTGGTGATGGAGTCCAACAGTTTTTTTACCTGGCTCGAGAGTTCCAAGCCAAAACATAAAACTGGGGTATACAGAGGAGAAATATCCATAATCTTCAGCTGCCCAGGCTATCTTTGCTGTTTTAAAAGGAAATCGAGGGTGCAAGATTTTGTATGCATTTTCATACAATTCCTTGTTGTTTTGAACTGGGGGACATGAAGAGCCCTTTTCGATAAAATTCTTCGTTCCAATGGTAGATGATATGGTACACAAGATATCTTTGATCTGCTCTTGCATTAATTCTAATTTTGTAATGGATGATGCTCTTGCTGTCATAACCATTTTTCCTTGTGGTGGAATAATATTCCGAGCTATACCGGCTTCAACACGACCAATACCAAGAAAAGTCTCTTCGATATGGGTTCGTTCTTCCCAGAGGTTCTGAAACAACACACATGATTTCCATGCATCAATTCCCTTTTCTGGTGTAGTAATATGACTTTGCATTCCTTCAAAGACAATATCCAATTCTTGAGAAGCTGAAAAGAGTGTTGAACAGTTACTAGCAATCGACCCAAGCGGATACAAATCATTTACATGAAGAGCAAAGCTTTTTTCAATCATCCAATTTTCCAAGATACCTGTTTGAAGTATCCTCTTAGCACCATCTCCCGATTCTTCACCCGGTTGAAAAAGAAAAAGAATATTCTGTTTCGGTCTTCTTTTTAGAACACTTTGCAGAACACTCCAAAGAATAGCAGTGTGAACGTCATGACCACAAAGATGTTCTGCACATTCTAATTGGTCATGCCGCCTTGAAGGTAGTGCATCAATATCAGCACGCAGGAGTGTAAAAGGCTGTGAAGAATGTCCCTGGTAACAAGCTATCAGCCCTGTATCAAGGGGACGATAACATTGGATTGAAGATTGATCTTTTAGTTCCTGTTCGAAAAGATCTGTAACGCGGTGTTCTTTAAAAGCAGGTTCAGGATTGGCATGCATCCATTCTCGTAGTTCAACTGGATGAATCATTGTACTTCTCTACACTACATTGTGATAAAAACTGATTTTCTGTTTCAGCTTTTCGAATTACAGAACAGGTTCCATCAGTATGTAAGAAGACTTCAGCTGGAAGAGGGAATCCGTTGTAGTGATTTGCCATTGAAAAACCATACGCTCCTGCTTGGTGAATGGCGATCAAACTTCCTTCTTCTGGGCAATTCTGATAGGCTGTTGGAACAAGAATATCACCAGTTTCACACAATCTTCCCATAACACGGATATTTTTCTTTTCTGGTTTTGGATCTGTACAGCTAAATGTATGATGGGCTTTGTATAAGGAAGGTCGTAAAAGGTGATTCATTCCACCATCTGTAATACTAATCATTTCTTCATCGTTTTCTCTATTTTCACAATTCCGACATAGATACCATCCTGCTTCACCAATCAAAAAACGACCTAATTCGCACAAAACCTTGAAACCATGGAAGCAGTCATGTACTATTTTTCTCATTTGTTGCAAATCCAAAGCACTCGTTTCGAAATAGGGAATTCCCCAACCACCACCAATATTTAAACTATTCACATGATATTGAATTGCCAGGTCTCGAATGTACGAATATGCCTGTTCAAAAGTTTCTGCATCGGTAATCTGCGATCCAACATGAACATGAAACCCTTCAATTTCAAGATTGTTCTTGCTGGCTATGTCAAAGCAAAGTGGAATATCTTGTGGTAACATACCAAATTTGTGCTGATTCATTCCAGTTCTTATATAAGGGTGTGTGTGAGCTTCAATGGATGGATTTATCCGAAGAAATAGACTAGGCAAAGTTTCTTTGGTTGTTTTCAGCTGTGCCCATTTCTTGAGCTCGTCGATAGAATCAATATTCACATTTTGAATCTTTGCATTGGTAAAGAATTGAATGTCATCTACACTTTTAGCATTGCCGTTCCATACCATGGAGCTAGCAGGTATACCACCAATTACAGCAGCATTGTATTCTCCTTTGGAGATGAAATCTGCTCCTATTCCATAATGATGAAACATAGAAAGTAAATATGGATTTGCATTGGCTTTGATTGCAAATGTTGGATGAAAATCGAGATCAGAAAAAACTTTCCACATACTCTGTATTCGCTGAAGCAATATTGACTCATGATACAAGTAATACGGTGTACCTACTTCGTGTGATATTGTTTCTAGCATAGATTTCATGCAATACACTCCCGCAGTGTCTCCTTGATGCGTTTAATCATGTTTACCCACCCATCATAAGGTAAATCTAATGGAGGTAAAAGCCGAAGAGTTCCATTTGAAGTGATATTAAGAAGAAGATTATGGTGTTGGAATGCAATATCACGTAAGTCTTTTTTAAGGGGATATGGATCCAATCCGACCATAAAACCTTTTAATCGAATATCTTTAACATAACTGCCCAATTCATTTTTAACAAGCGCATGGATAGAGTTTTCCATTTGAGAAATAGTGGGTAGATAGGAGGGTATTGCTTCTAGAACAGCTTTTGCTCCAGCTAGTGAAATAGGATTTGGAGCAAAGGTTGAACCATGATCACCTTTTACTGCTATTTGCCAAAGCTGCTGTGTAAATAGTGCTCCTCCTAAGGGCAAACCTCCTCCAATGCCTTTGCCTACTAATACAATATCTGGGTGAAGATTCCAATGCTGATAGGCAAACCATTTACCAGTTCTACCAAGACCAGATTGAATTTCATCACAAATGACAATGACTTTATGTTTTTGCTGATAAAAGGCTATTAAATCGGCCATTTCTTCAGATAAAATCTGAATGCCACCAGCTCCTTGTATCGTTTCAAGAAAAATAGCCAATACCGATTCTTTGTGCAATTCCATTGTTTTGCGGAATTCAAGTGGATCATTCCAGGGTAGACATATTGTATTGGGCAGAAGCGAACCAAAACGTTTTTTTGTATCCGGTCGTCCTAATATGGATAAAGATCCCATGGTTCTACCATGAAAACCACCCGAGAAGTGGATAATTTTATTCTTCGAATCGGTTTCAAATCGTTTCACCATTCTTAAAGCTGCTTCAGTAGACTCTGTTCCGGAGTTAGTAAAAAATACTTTTCCCTCAAAATCAGCTGCTTGAAGAAGAGCACTTTCTACCCAAATTGCATCAGGATCAACAAAAAAATTTGAAAGGTGCATGTAGCGGTTCATTTTCTCTTTCATCGAACATAAGATAGGGGGATAACTGTGACCAAAAAGCAATACTCCAATTCCCGAAAAGGTATCCATATATTCGATGTCTTCAGTGCTGGTAATGGTAATTCCCTCTGCCTTTTTTACTTGTATTGGATAGATTTTGTACATTTGTTGGTTCATAATGAGAACTTCTTCGCTAATTTGGCTACTGTTTTATTGACATCTTTACTGGAAACGAGCAAGGAAATGCTCACTTCGGATGTAGTAATCATAGAAATTCTTGTTGGGTCTAAAACTTCAAAGATCGAGTCCATTACACCTACTGTTTTTCTCATATTCGATCCAACTAATGTAATTTTTGACAAGTCACTTTGAACCGTAATAGAGCCAGACATTTCTGTTAATTTCTTTTTTACTACATCTAATTTATCTTCTGCGGTTTCCCAATCATCCTCCCAAACTGTCATGGATAAGGAATAGTTTTCCGGTTGATTCGAAAGAGCAATCATATCGATATTCAAGGAGTAGTTCTGCAATATACTGGTGATTGTTTTTAAAAAATCAGGATCAGATTGATCCATTCTAGCAGTGATAAGCCATTGTTTGTCTAAGAGGCTTATGCCAATAACTGGTTTGGTGTGTACGGTTTCAATCGTTCTATAAATCATACTGCCTTCTTTCTCAGAAAAAGTAGATGCACAATAGATAGGGATTTCAAACTTCTGAGCAATTTCAATGGAACGGTCATGCAAAACACCTGCACCTTGTCTAGACATTTCCAGCATTTCTTCGTAACTAACATAAGGGAGCTTTGTGGCATCTGGATAAATCTTTGGGTCAATCGAATAAATACCATCAACATCACTATAGATATGACAAGGGCATGAAAGTGCTGCAGCAAGGGCTACAGCGGTAGTATCAGATCCACCCCTTCCCAGTGTCGTGATTTCTTTTTGAGAAGTGATGCCCTGAAAACCCGTTATGACGATTACATCATATTCTTGAAGTTTTGATTTGATGTTCTTGGTTTGGATTTTCTGAATATTAGCCTGCCCCCATTTCTGATTCGTTGTAATGCCTGCCTGATATGCATTTAATGCAAGACTTGGTATGTTACTTTCTTTAAGAATCATGGTTAGTAGAGAAGCAGAAACTTGTTCACCCGTTGTCAACAGCATATCCAACTCGCGAGGATGCTTTTGAGTTGTGTAAGTATGTACCATATCCATGAGCTCGTTGGTTGTTTTTCCCATTGCTGAAACTACAACAATAATTTTGTCGAATTTCTGTAGAGTTTTTTGGATTTTGTGCAGTACTTTTTCAAAGCAATCTTTATCCTTTAAAGAACTCCCTCCATATTTCTGGACAACCATATTCATTGTTGAATGTCCCGCAGAGAAGTTTCGATACCAGTTTTAGATCTTGTTTTTTCATCTACATTTTTAATCACTTTCGCAGGCATACCTGCAGCGACACTATATGGCGGAACATCTTTTGTAACAACAGCCCCTGCAGCAATTACGGAATGCTCCCCAACGGTAACACCTTCAAGAATCACAGCGTTTGCACCTATCAGTACATGATCCTGAATTGTAACCGGAGTGGCACTTGCAGGTTCAATGACACCAGCGATGACTGCTCCAGCTCCAATATGACAATGGGAGCCGATTTCTGCACGACCGCCAATGACAGCATTCATGTCAATCATGGTTTGTTCTCCAATGCTAGCACCAATATTGATAACTGCTCCCATCATGACAACTACTTGTTTTCCGATGTGAACCATTTCTCGAATATGTGCCCCAGGTTCAATTCTTGCCTGAAGCGGAAGGATGTCTAAAAGGGGAATGGCGGAATTTCTGCGATCTGTTTCAACACGAATATGTTGAATTCGAGATTGATTGTCTTGTATCCAAGGTTCCATAATAGACCATTGTGCAAATATGATCCAATAATCTTTGCCTTGGTAGAATTCTAGACCATCAAAATCAGAAGGATGAAAATCCCCCTTTAACCAAACTTGTACAGGTGTTTTTTTTGAGCTATTCGCAATTTCATCAATAATTTGCTGGGTTGTATAATTCATTTTTATTGTCCTTCAAAGCGAGAGTTCATATCGAATAAACCGCTTTTAAATTGGTTCTCAATTAACCATTTCGCACAATCCAGGGCACCTGATGCAAAAACTTGTCTGGAATACGCTGTATGTTTCAAGTGAATGATTTCGTTGTAGTTCGAAAAAATAATTTCATGTTCACCTGGTACACCTTTCAAACGAAACGATTCAATGGGAACATTCCGATTGAGTGTTTTTTGTAATGAATGGGCTGTACCACTTGGTGCGTCTTTTTTCTCAGTATGATGCGTTTCCACTATTCCAATATCCCAGTCTTTCAGTTGTCCACTGACAGCTTTGAGCATCGTTTGAACACAATGAATCCCTAATGAGTAATTCGTGCTATAAAACACTGGGACCTGTTTTGCGCAATTTTCGATGATATCAAAGTGTTTGGGTGTTAAACCCGTAGTACCAATTACCAGTGGACACTGGAAAAAAATTGCTTTTTCGCAGGAAGAAGACAGGGCTTCTGGTACTGAAAAATCAATCAGACATTCTGGAGTACACTGTAGTAATTCATTGGTTTCATCTTTCCTATACACACAGGTGTGATCAGAAGAATCAATACAACGCAGAATTTCTTGGCCCATTTTGCCCAAATAACCAATAATACCTACTTGCATTGATAACCTAAACCTTTCAACTCGTTGACTACTAAATTTTCAGTGCTTTCTTGAACAGGGATCATTGGTCTACGTAACACATTTTTGCAAAGTCCTAAAGCAGATGCTGCAAATTTAACAGGAGATGGATTGGTTTCAATAAACAACGTTTTCATGATCGAGAATAACTGATTGTTGATCGATTGAGCTTTTTTTAGATCTCCCTCAAAAAATGCATTTGTGAGAGATTTCATTTCTTTTGGAATAACATTGGAAGCAACCGAAATAACTCCTTCGCCTCCAATGGAAAGAATTGGAAGGGTTTGGTCATCATTGCCCGAATACACAGTTAAAGAATCAGGTTTTTGGGAAATTAACAGGTTAATCTGAGATATGTCTGCACTAGCCTCTTTTACTGCTACAACCGACGGGGCTTTTTTATGGATTTTTAAAACTGTGTCAGGAAGAACGTTCATTCCAGTGCGGGATGGTACATTGTAGAGGATGATTGGAAGCTTTGTTTCTCCAGCTAAATATGAGAAATATTCAACCAAACCCATTTGTGTGCTTTTGTTGTAGTAAGGGTTTACTATTAATAAACCGTCTACTCCAAGCTCTTCGCCTTGTTTGTTTAGTTCTACTACGTGGGCTGGATTGTTACTTCCAGTACCAAGTATAATGGGCATATCATTATGGAGGTATTCTTTTGCAAACTCAATTAACTGTCTGCGTTCATCTTTCGAGATTACAGGGCATTCACCAGTCGTTCCGAGAAGGATACACGCATCTATTTTTGCATTGCGCTGTTGGTCCAATAAAGCTCCAAAGCTATTAAAATCTATGGAACCGTTTTCTAAAAAAGGGGTAATAACAGCAGTTCCGACACCACTAAATAATTTCATTACAGTTCACCTGTCCTTTCAGATAAAATTTTTCTGCGTCGCAAGACACAGTAACATTACCTCCCTGGGTGTGTAACGTCCAGGAATCATATTCGCTGTTTAATGTGTTCTTTAGCAAATAGGCAACAGCTACGCATCCTGTACCGCAAGATTTTGTTTCTCGATTAACGCCATTTTCAAATGTACGGAGCCAAATTTGATCATTGTCAAAACAGAAGACATTCACATTCGATTCACCTGGAATTAAATCGTGCTCTCGAATTGAATAGAAAAAGCTTTTTAAATCGAATGATTCTACTTCTTCTATTGAATTTAACTGTCTTGCTACATGAGGAACACCAACTTTTATCAGGTCAACGAGTGTATCGTTCCAAATCATAGAGCGAAACAACACAGGAGTGGGCATCGATACGGTGGGTATACCTTCAGAATCTACTATTCCCATCACTTCTCCTGCATTTGTCTTTAACGGGACCCATTGATCAGCAGGAATATAGTTTTTCTTGTAAAGGTAATAGAGTGCACTTCTTGCGCCATTACCGCACATAGCTGCGCAAGATCCATCGCAATTGTAGTATTCCATATGCCAGGATTTTTTATCTGGGTATAACCAAATCACTCCATCTTCACTACATGTATGACTTTTAAACCATTGAGTGGAGGAAAAAGAAGAATCTTTGTTTTCCATTACTAAAAAGGTGTTTCCATTTGCATCACACTGAATCATTTCAACCTTCTTTCTAACTGAGTAAGAATCTGATAAGCATTCCAAACAGAACCTACCAATAAATTATCTGCTACACTCCAAAACTGCACAGCTTTGCTGTCACAAAATCTAAAACGACCGACATACACTTGATTAGTATGAATAGCATTCATAGCCAGAAGCAATGTATCGTCATACGTGATATATGGCAGTTTTTGATAAGCTTGAAGAAGTTTATTTTGCTCAATACATTTCTTGGATTCAACATACACAGATTCACCATGAGAAATCTCGATTGGAACCCGGACAGAGGTGGGATAGATACACAAAGAATCTTCTGAAAGGATACGCTGAGTTTCACGTATCATTTTCCATTCTTCCTGGCAATACCCATCCTCTTCTATGGGACCAATATAGGGAATGCAGTTTCTAGACAATGGTGCTTGTTCAATGGGTTTATCTTTTTCTTCATGGAAAGCATTGATTCCATTTTGACCCATGCCAGAGATAGATTGATACGTAGAAACAATAACCTTTTCAAGACCAAACAACTGCTGTATGGGATATAAAGATTTCACAAGTTGGATTGTACTACAATTTGGATTGGAGATGATACCGGAATATTCGTCTATCAAATGACCATTAATTTCTGGTACAACTAGTGGTATCGACGGATCATCTCGGTGAAAACTTGATATATCAATAACCCATGGTGCAAAGGATGTAGTCATCGAAGTCCATTGAGATGAAACCTCTGCGCTGGAGGCTACAACAACAACGTCACAAGCTTTTTGAAGAGACGTTTTGCTTGCTGTTTCAACCTTGTATGATTTGTTTTGGAACGAGATTTCTTTTCCTGTTGAACGCTCAGAAGCAGTTAAATAAACAATCTCAACGGGAAAAGAAGAAGTACTTAACAACGATAATAGTGTTCTACCAATAAGGCCGGTAGTGCCAATAATGCCAATTTTCATTTGGAACCTCCTGGAAATAGTAAATATCTTGAAAAGTCATTAATAAATCCTCCAAGAGGCTTCATCTAAACGGCTCTCCAAGAAGTAAAAAACTTCAAGGCAGTTATGCAAGTATCTCCTGCATACCCAGGTAAATCTATTTGAGGAATAGATTCCCTTCGGCGTTATACCCCTTTTCCACGGCATTCTACCTCATTTGCCATGAAATACGTATATAACGCTCCTCCGTACATATTCTTTTTTCAAAGTCGTAATAGTATTATAATACAAAAAGTACCTTGTGTCAAATACACATGTAATTTAAGAATTACAAACAATTCTTAACGGCTATCGAACGAAACAAAAGTAGAGTACATCAGGCTCCAGTATTGATAGGAAAAACATGGTTTGTGAGAAGTGATTTCAGAGTGAATCATTATAGATGTTTCTGCTGGAATACTATTACTGTCATGAACATTGAATCCGTATTGATTCTTTGAAACTGCAAGATTTGGAAGTTGAGAAAATTCATGAAGAAAGCTTTCTTGGGGATTAGTGCCATTGTGATCGATCCTTACCTTGAAAAAAGCTACTTTTTTGAAGATGCGGATTCTGTCCCTTGGGCACACATATATTGGCATCATGAAAAGAGATGACGACACAATGACCATGGATACTATTCTTCTTTGTCATAAATTGTTGTGTCGTGCCCTGTGGGATGTTCAAGTAGATTGTATTAACTCCAAAACCTATTTGGTATGCAGAGGTAGAAGCGTAATACAGGATATCCTTATCTTGTTGTCCTCTATTCTCAATAAAAGAGAGAGGAACACTTAAACAATCGTTATCGGACTTTTGTTCAAATGGCAAAAATGAAACTCGGGAGTATGCTTTTCGAGAAGGGAACACTCCTGATATTGAAGGAATAAACATTGTCAAAAAAACAAACACGAAAATCTTTTTCATTGTTTTCATTTTTGATACATGATGTACCATTTCTAACTCCTTAGTCGAGTCTTTTAAATGAACCATTTATACTGGTTAAGCTTCATTTTATTCGTTCCATCTAGGTTCATTCGGGTAATTCCATATTCTTGAGTAGGGTTTACAACAAACACATAAGTACCATTGCTTACTAAGCATCCTCCATTGTTCAAATTTCCATTGGTATTCCCAAAATTCATAGAAGAGGATTGCAAATTGCATCCTGTAAGGAAAAGAACCGTTGTAAAAATTACTATTTTGCACAATATTATTTTTTTACACATTTTATGTAATGCTCCTTTCGGATAAACCGAATACATCAGGGCATCTATCTCATTTATCAACTCCATCAGTAGCAGTCATGGTACCATCTCGTCCATCAGATTGAAAAGGAATATCAATCCCATAAGGATTGTAGCCTTTTCCTGTAAAGCAATTGACCTGGCAGGCAGGGAAAGATGTGCTCTTGGAAGTATCAAAGTCACACAGACGAACAGTTTGATCCAAATACCACCTCATTGCTGATTTTACTAGAGGGAAGGAAATTAACCTTCCCTCTGGTTCTTGATTATAAAACTAATACTCGTTTGGTAAACCAAATTCAAGAATTTTGGTAAATGTTCCATTGGCATCGAAAATGCTAACGAAGGCGATTTGATCTTTAGTTCCGTATGCCGCTAGATAAAACGAAATCAAGGTACAATTGCTCTTTTTGATAGATCAGAAATATCTGACGACAAAGATTTTTGTTATCATTATTTAATTAGGTGTGAATCACATGAAAATAGAAGGTTCTTCTTTAACTTAGTTGATATTTAACTATTGTGATTTCTCCTTTTTCATTTTGAGTAAGATTCCAAATCTTGTTTTCGTCTACAATCCAATAAGTTAGTAAATATCCTTCTTTCATTTGATAAATTGACTGTATATGTCCGGTTATTTGATCAAACAAACCAATCCACCTTGCTCTTTTAGCAGTAATCAGGCATTGATCGCCAATTTCAATTATAGACTGAATTTTCTGAGTAAAAATATTTTCATGAAGAATGGTCCCCCTGTCAACAGAGATCACTAATATTGTAGATACGGCATCTGAATCCCAAGCATAATAAGCTTCTACACATACACTCAGTTTGTCTCCATCAGTAGACATGATTGGTTTAAGCATAGCTCCTGTTTTTGTTGGGTAAGGAAGAGTTAATTTCCAAGTAGTTGTACCCTTTATAACATCCAAACCATATAGAGTTGTAGATTCTCCCTGCGTATGTCCTAAGATGATCTTTTTTGGGGTACATATGGGATAGGATATCCAATTATCCGTTTGGGTTTCTTCGGGAAGAGAAAATTTCCATTGAACATTTCCATTAGATAGAGAAAGGCAATATAAGCAATAGGATACTGTTTTCTTAGAACTTGATTTTGAAACCACATACAAATAATTATTTTGTATAGAAGCTCCCATAATTTGATCAAAAGGGGAAAAAGAAAACAAAATTTCTGGTTCGTTTCCTAACGTTAAGGATTGTATACAGAAATGATCCATGACATAGTTCAGATAGATAATTTTCCGATTTGCTTCCAAAACACCCATTCCATAAGAATAATGACAAAAAGAAGATCCAGAAACTGTCTGTATTGCTTCCAAAGTTTCTGGATTCAGAATCATTAAATTCCATTGATCTTCCTGAAAATACGTACCCACTAAAACCTGTAAATTAGGAATATAGGTAAGGCTTCCATACCATTTTTTTTGTAAATTCGGATTTTCAGAAGAAAAACGGAACTGTTTTTCTATTTCTAGAGATTCTTTAGAAATTCTATAAAGACTTGTATCAGTATGGAAGAAGAGAGATTCAGAATTTTGAATCATCCATTGTTCAGTTCCAAACGGTAGATAATCTTCAAAAACTTGAATTGAAAGTTTCTTAGTTCTTTCTTTTACAATTTCACTAAATTTCTGCTTTGCAGGAATATTACATGTACGTTGGAAATTTCCTGCATAAGCATAAAAAGAGCTGATTTCTTTGTCATTACCATATCCTAGATTGGCAAAATTCCATTGCAAAACAGTTAAGATAAGAAAAAGAAAAAACCATCGAAAAATAGTACATTTACTCATTATAGCCTCCTTTTGTCACTACCGCCATCTCCGGTACATTCGCAATCCATTTTGCATTCTCCGTCTTCAGTTTCAATTATTGTACAATCCATCGTAATTCTCCCATTTTCAAGACATTCAAAAAGAAAGCTAGCAAAATCAATACAAGTTTCTTGGGATAAACCGAATTTAGCAAAATAATCAATCGTATTTTGTGTCGGTGCAAAGTATGCATGACCTTGAAGGTAGATCATACCAAAAGAACCTTCATTTATTGTACGTTCCCAATCCACACCATAATAGTCAGTCTCTAAAGTAAACCAATTTGTGATTAAATTGGCAATTCCTGTACCACCTGGCCAAACATTTTCTCCGTCTTTACAGTCTCCATTTTCACAAGGATCATCCTCACAATCATCATCTCCGCCAATAGTAACATCTATACCCATTTCTCCCAGGGTAGTGTTTACTTTGGTTTGATTTGCAAGGAGTTCTTTGAGCGCCCATTGTCTTTGTTCAGGAATTTGAAATTCAATAGGCCCATTGATGGGTTGATCATAGGAAGGATTGATGGTTGCCTGGGCAGAAAAAGGAATCTCCATATTGAAAGGATCGTAAATCCCTATGGTTGCATTGGAATTCTTATCTACTGCTCGTGCCCATACTTCTACTCCAGTAGTTTGTGCAACCAGGGAAATCAAGTTTCCACATGGATCATAAATAGCAGAAGCTTCTCCAGCAAAACAATCAATCTGACACGTATGATCTTGATAGTTCATGGATACCATGCGTCCATTGGGAGCTGTGGTTGCATCAATAGTGGGTCGGGGGTGCGGACAAATAGTTGGATACATTATACAGCATACCCAACCCACATACGAACGGACTGGAACAGAACCCTTACTCATAATTGCGTCTCCTCTGTTTT
>ERZ795057.100-NODE-100-length-89972-cov-6.527353_pt1 | contig 89972 bp, 80 predicted proteins | sample MGYA00375141_ERZ795057 | MGnify/ENA primary metagenome ERZ795057 (study PRJEB30186, sample SAMN05720163) | activated sludge metagenome | isolation source: Anaerobic digester | place: Hong Kong | collected 2015-01-26 ...
TATCGGGACAGTCGACAGAGTCCTTCATGACAGGGGTGAAGTGGCGGAAAAGACGAGGGAGAATATTCTAAAGATCGCCAAAGATCTGGAATACTCTCCCAACGTCATCGCCAGAGCCCTTAAATCAAAAAAAAGAGTCAGGCTGGTTTCTCTCCTTCCTGAACCTGTTGAGGAAAGTGCGTTCTGGATGAAGCATCCGGAAGGAATTCAAAAAGCGCTGAAAGAGCTGGATCCCTTTCCTGTAAATCTGGAACAGGTGACATTCGACATGCTTGATGAAAGAGATTTTCAATCGAAATCGGAAGAACTGATCAGACTGAATCCTGATGGTGTAATCCTCGCTCCCATTTTTAAAAATGAAGCACTGACACTTTGCGAAAAACTTACACGAAGTAATATCCCGTTCGTCTTCATCGACGGTTTTCTCGAAGAAACAAGTTTCCTGTGCTATACCGGTGAGAACATATACCAGAGCGGCAGAGTGGCCGCACAACTTGTCAATATGGTAACGCCACCTGAAAAAGAGATACTAATCATCAATATAGCCAGAAACATAAGTAATGTACATCACCTTAATGTCAGAACACAGGGATTCATAAGCTACTTTCAGGAAGACAGGCAGAACAGGCTGACAAGCTATGCAATCTATAATCCTCAGACTGATTTTATTAACCGTGAACTGAAAAGAATACTGCGGCAGCATAAGAATACGGGATCGATATTTGTTACAGGATCAAAATCATACAAAATTGCTGATTATTTCGAGTCGGAAGGAATCAATTCTGTCAATATCATAGGATACGACCTGCTTGAAAACAATGTGAAATATCTTAAAACAGGAAAAATAAGATTCCTGATAGGGCAACGACCTGAAGAACAGGCATACAAGGGTGTCAGGAAGCTATTCGATTTTATCTCAATGAATAAAACACCTGAGAAAATGGAATATCTCCCTATAGATGTTGTAACTTCGGAGAATGTTCAGTTTTTCCTTTAATTAATTTTAAAACTATATATATGAAAACACTTGGAAAATACTCAATCGGAATGGGCGACCGTTTCGGACATCAGGGAGCAGCCCAGCTTAAAGCGGTTATCGAAGCAGGAAAAAAGGGGATTGATATAACTCCGGTATGGAATAAATCCAACAGGGAGCATACCATCATAGGGACGGAACCTTCTGATGTCAGAAAGGAAGCCGACCATGTTACTGCCCAGGCAGATTTTGGCAAAGCCTATTTTGTTGATGCTGACCATATTAATCTCGACACAGTTGATCGCTTTATCAGCAGCTCCGACTTCTTCACCATCGATGTCGCATCCTACATTGGCAAACGTGCCGATGAAAGCGAAATAGAAGCTTTCGTATCAGATTCACTGAAGTACGCGGGTGATTTGAATATCCCGGGAATCGAAAAACCTCTGAACGTTACTGAACAAAGGATAAGAGATATTGCCGGAAACTACCTGTTTGCAGCTGTTAAAGCATCAGAGATCTACACGAAAATTGAAAAAGAAAAAGGCAGGGGAAATTTCGTTTCAGAAGTTTCAATGGACGAAGTGCCTCTTCCACAGACACCTGTAGAGCTTTTCTTCATCCTCAGGATGCTGGGAGAAAAAAACATCCCGGCCCAGACCATAGCTCCAAAATTTTCCGGACGCTTTAATAAAGGTGTAGATTATGTTGGAGATATTAAGCAGTTTGCAGAAGAATTCGAAGCCGACCTGATGGTTATCGACTATGCCGTAAAGGAATTCGGACTGCCGGCAAATCTCAAAATGAGTGTCCATTCAGGATCCGACAAATTCTCAATATATCCTGTCATCAAATCAATAATTAAAAAACACGACAAGGGGCTTCACCTGAAAACCGCCGGAACGACATGGCTTGAAGAAGTGATCGGTCTCGCAGAAGCTGGCGGAGAGGCTCTCACATTCGTTAAGGAGATATATTTCAAAGCCCTTGAGAAAATTGATGAACTGTGTGCACCCTATGCCGACGTAATTGACATTAACAGGTCACTGCTGCCATCAAAGGAAGAAGTTGAAGGCTGGAACAGCAAAAAGTTCGTCGATTCACTGAGACATATACCCGAAAACAAGGATTACAATTCAAATATGCGACAGCTGGTCCATGTTTCTTTCAAACTGGCTGCCCTCAGGATGGAAGAGTATTTCAAACTGCTTGAGGCGAATGAGGAAACTGTCGCAAAATGTGTTTTTGACAATATATACGAGAGACATATTTGCAGGGTCTTCGTGTAAATTAAGTCTCAGATTTCAGAAAAATCACCTGATAAGTTCAGACAAAGGTATCATCTCGAAGGTCAGCATCGACTGGCTGCCTTCATAGAGGATACCTATTGTATTTTCATCGATCGACGTGAGGCATGAATATCCGGCCGACCTTAGTTCATCGAGCAGCAGCCGGTTCTGAAGGGGCCAGGTCATCCCGTCATCAAAACTGACTTTTATTGTCATGTGTGTTCGCGCAGTCCTTGAATCAGGATTTGAAAATAAAAGGATTGATTTCTTCACGCCGTTCTCAGTATAATCGTGACGATGCAGACTTCCCATACATGTAGGCTCAATAAGTGCATTTCTGGATGAGGGATGCTCTGTCCAGGTTTCTCCAAGGTCGCCGGTCACAGCAACTGCCCTACCGTTATTTACTCCAGGGTTGTTCCTGTTCTGGTTATGACGCATGTTCAGCATCACTGATCCGTCGGAGAGCTCTGCGGCCATGGATTCTGTTGTATTTGAATATGCAGGTTTGCCTGTTTTCCATGTTATGCCCCCATCCCTGCTCCATGTTATATTTGAAAAAGGTTTTCCCTCTTCATCTCTTCCCTGGGTGGGCATTACCAGTGTTCCGTCTTTCAGAGTGATGCCGTGCCCGGGAGCAGGAGCCCAGAGCCACCACTCCCTCCTCTTACACATTTTTGTGATATTGACAGGTTCCGACCATGTAACACCATCATCACTGCTGGAAACAACAAGAAACTGTGAGGTCTCCTTTACTCCAAATCCCGGTTGTGATCCACTATTCCTCCACTGATGCTCCCATGCATCAGATTCATCGGTCAGGCCCTCAATCCACTTACCGTTTCTGTCGAGAACACCATGCATCCATAAACCTGCAATGAAAACCTTACCTGTTGTATTATCTGCAAGGATACATGCATCACTTACGCCATTGAATTTCTGGGGCAGACCTCCCCATTCCTTCATATCCAGAACCACCTTCATCTGCTCCCAGGTATTTCCTCCATCTGTGCTGCGGCTCAATCCTATGTCGATATCCCCCTGCAGATCCCTGCTGCTGTTCCTCCTGATATCATAAATGGCGAGAAGGGTCCCATTTTTTGTGGTAGTAAGTCCCGGGATCCTGTAAGTATGGACATTATCGTCGAGGTGCTTTCTGAGAGCCAGACCGATTCGCAGTTTTAACGGAATGAAAGAAGTATCCGGCTGAACCTTGCCTTCAGATGTTTTAACCGAAATACAGCTAGCCTGTATTTTATTGAGAAGCGATGCCGATGTTTTTAGCTCAGCAGAGAGCCATAAGCTAAGCGTGTCACTTAACGGCAAATTACCTTCGAATTTCACAACAGGTGCCGGGGGCATGTCTTTTCCAAAAGGATTTTCAACCGAAAAAGTCATATCACCTCCGGAACTGAAAAGTCGTAATGTCCGGATATCACTCATATCTGAGGTTCCTTCAAGAGAAACGGAGATCTCTCTTACCATTCTTTCAGAGCTGCCGGCAGGCATAAGCATTATCTGTAATACGGGGTTATCGGGTTTACTGACCAGAACCGGCACCTGGTACTGGATAACTTTCATCTGAACCTTCTCATCTGTCCGGCTGCATGAACAAAATAAAAAAGAAATGACCAGAGTAAAAGTGACAAAATTAATCCGGGAGGCCTTCATATTTTTTGGTTTGAGTCTTTTATACCGTATTTTATTTCAGATCCTCAGTCTTTACACCAAGGATGTAGAATTTTGCCATGGCGCTTTTCTCACCGGCATTTTCCAGGACAAAGTTTCCGTATGCAGGAGTATCGGGAGTCGGCACCCTGAAGAGCTCTCCGGTCCTGAATACTATTCTGCCGAATGATCTGACCGGTGCATATAGATCCTGGACGATCTCCCTGCCGTTAACTTTAATCCTGCATGTTAGGTTATCTGCGTCAGCTTCTATTCTGAACCTGTATATCTCCCCTGCCTCATAAGGTATGAGGTTATTGAATTTATATGATCTTTTTGATTTTATCATACCATCTGGATCAAAAGAGATCCGAATTCCGGCATTTCCCGAACCGTCCTGCAATTCAATGTTCAGAAGTCCATGGTCAGTCTGACCGGCAATGATTGCAAACTCAGCTGCGGGCTTTATGGTTTCGGGAAAGAGATGTTCGGCCTTAGCAAAATCATACCTGTCTTGGTCACTTAAAAGAAGCGCTTTTACTCCGGCCGGAGAGTTCCCGATTTTTACCTTTGCCCAGAGTGGAGAATAAATATTCCACCTTGTCATCTGGCTCAGGTCGTCATAAAGTGAGAGATCTTCATTAATATGTTCCGGGGCCAGGCCAATAACTGGTACCGACACCCGCATCACCCAGATATCTTCCTTATTTACACTGTATGAAAGCCACATATTGCCATCGGGTACAGTACCGTTTCCAGGTATTATGCCTCTCAGGTACTGAGGACCGTAAGATTTTTCGTTACCGGAATAACGCATCGGGGATATCTCTCCGTGAACCAGAAGCAGGTTCTTATACTCCAGACCGTCATCACTTACGGATACGGCCATCGGCCATCTGTAAATTGAAGGATTGAAAACCTGGGCATACATGCCGTCGGAAGTACGCTGACCCCACATTTTTGCCGATGCAGTGTACAGTCCCGGAGTTTTTCCTGTCAACCAGGTATTGCCATTGTTGGTGCTTACTCCTGATAACTTGCTTTTCCACATTCCGATAACGCGTCCGTCGTCGAGAGTATACCAGCAGAAGGCTTGTCCCCTTACGTTAAGCTTAGGTATTACCGGATCATTAACATCACTTTCTTCAAGCCACTGCAGCGTTATCAGAGGGTTTCCCAGCATTTCAATGCAGTCCTGTACAAAAGCCTTATCATTACTGCTTTTATAGAAAGGAAAGGAGGTATTTGATTCGACCCAACCATGATTATATCTTATGAAATACACCTCACCCAATGACCCGTCTTCATGTATTTCCCTTATTACCCTGCCTATACCTTTACCGTCATTAGGTTTGTCGCGGGGACTGAAGCAGATGCCGTAATATCCGAGAGCATATAATCTGTTGTTTTTCTTTGAAACATAAAATCCTATACGATGATGCATTACTGCATCCAGATCCTTAGCAATCCCTTCAACACCTTTCTTGGTTGTCCCGTCAGGGATCCTGTATTGTGGAAAAACAATCACTGGCTGACTCCAGTTATAACCGTCATCTGAAGTCTGTATGCATGAGCGTCCCGGGGCTGTATGTTCTCCCTCCGGATTACTCAGATAATCTACATAGAATTTACCATTCCAGTATGCGATATCGGGTCCGTGATTATAGGTCCAGCCGGGTTTTGAGCCCCATTCCGGATCCTCCCTGTTGGCACGCATTATCTGTATATTATGGACTCCGTATGCGGCTGGCAGTTGTCCGTGGGTGTAGTCGGCATTAACTATTGTCCTGTATGTATGTATTAGCGGAGTTTGCGAGTTCAGTCTCCCCGCCGTTAACAGCAGAAAAAAGAAAGCAGATAATGCAATACTCCCTTTCATGTGATCAGTCTGTCCACCCGGGCAATGATACTGTTGCCTGGTAATTTGAATAGTTATACAACGGATTTCTGATCGGTTTATAGAGCTTGCCCGTTTTTGGGTTGTCGGACTGGGTATAAACCCACATCTGATGCTGATCCCACACAACTATTTCATCTCTGCAATCTCCTGTCAGGTCGAGTGTTGCATTGCACATGTCGGGATGTCCGTCATCGGGAAACTGAAGCACTTTTCTGCCCCGGCCATCAAAGACACCACCAAGCCTGACTGAAGGATTATGAACGAAATACTCCTCTCCTGTTCCCGTCCAGTTTAGAGGCAGGCACATGCTTCCGAACTGGTTAGGCTCAAAATCGTGATAGATATTTCCTTCAGCATCATATAAATGGATGATTCCCTGACTTCCCCAGAAGTCTATGCTTACAGTTTCGAGTCCCGGCAGGTCAGATCTGAAGTTGGCGACAGCCGGATTCTGAACATGGCCGTTCAGATGATGCCTGAGTATCTTCCCATCAGTACTTACCCTTAAATAGCCGCCATTGCTGGCTGCATACATAATTTCAGGCCCTGCCTCCTGGTTTTCGATGAATTGCGCTACGGCCACACCGTCGCAGTGATCGCCGATCTCATTATCCAGGCTCCAGAGCAGGGTGCCGTCATCATCATATAGGCTGTAACCTATTGCCAGTTCATCTTTTCCGTCACCGTCAACATCGTAAGCATATGGATAATGTCCTGTTTTGCAGCTGCCTTCCCATAATACATCCAGTCTGTTGTTCAGCACCCAGAAATGAGTGTACCTGTCTTTGATAAGAATATCCGAGTCCCACCCTTTTCCTTCTGCATCGAAGAAAAAGAAGCAATCTCCAAGTATGCGGGGAAATCTGTATTCAGGATTCTTTGAAACAGGTGTCCGGGTCTTGAATTTTGTCCTGCCGGTCGCGGCATCGGCAACGATGATCTCAAAGTTCATGCAATAGATCACCTCATTTTTCCCGTCATTGTCGAGGTCGTGGATCTGAAATCCAACGTCATTGGTAAGATGATACTTTTCAGGATCAGGTTTTCCGATCTGCCACAGCTGCTCTCCTTCTAACGTAAGGGCAGTCATACAACTCAGCTCGCTGTGCCGGTCCCGAGGTCCGTGGTGTATCACCTGACCGATCAGCACATCAGTTTTTCCGTCGCCGTTAAGATCTCCAAACCTTACATTACGTCCTGCCCCGAAACCTTCCGTATTAAGCTTTTTCCATACTATCATTTCAGGATTTGATTTCTGAAGCTCCTGTGATTCAAGGTCATATTCCTCATTTTTCAACCTGGAATACTCTTCTTCATTTTTCGATGATTCGACCTTAACATGGTGGTACTTGGCCTTCACATTCGATACGAGGCCGATCTTGCCTGTTTTGTAGGTGTCGTCGGCAACGCTAAGTCTGATATCTTCATTCAGAGATGCAATGATCTGATCGCCAATGACCTTTACCACGGCAGTAAGAGTCTCTCCAGGTGTAAATACGAAGGGTTCAGAAGCAAGAATAGTTTCCTTCAGTACATTGAATTTTTCAGAATGTCTGAATTCAGATATATATGCTGTCGAATCCCTGACACCAAAGAAATAAAAACAACGGTCGTTCCTGTATCTGAATGCTATTCCCGAATAATGGGAATCATCTTCGGGTTCAAAGCTGACTGTTAGCCGGTAGTCTCTCCACAGCGAATCTCCGGCAATTATCATTGGATGTGTCCAGCGTTGATTTTTGTTCTCATAGGTCTGGCAAAGCATCTTCCCTGAATTACTTTGTTTTACCTGCCATGCCGTTCCCCATATATCTCCTGATGCAAAGCTTGAGACAGCCCAGTTTCCGTGAGGTCCGGCCTCAGGAAGAAAATGGTATTCCGTGTGTGCACCTACAGGAGCTGTAAACAGCCCGGTGTCGAGTGATGAGAAATCATCTTCAAGCAATACGATGTTGTATCGCTGATAGTTACATCCCGTATAGAGGAAGGCGGTCAGAAGCAAAAGCAGGACAATACGTTGCATTGGTTAACAGGGTTTATAATTAATTAACAACAAGCAGTGTAAAATATTATCTGTCAAGTTCTATAGCAGCCAGTATGAAAGGTGCGACACCTTTGGTGTCATTTTCAAATCTTTTCTCGTTGATATAGTATTCGTACGAACCGTCACGATATGGATTTCCTCCCAGACCACAGCCTCCACATATATTCCTTATGGTCACCATACCTTTTTCGTCGACCGTCACCAGCTCACGAATGAAATCATCGAGAGCATCGGATGCAATGTCACGATACTTTTGGTCGAGGTAGCCCAGACGTGCTGCTTTGGCGAAAACATAAATATACATTGCAGAACCTGATCCTTCGAGGTAATTGCCTTCTCTCCCACCCTGATTCAGAACCTGGTACCATATCCCCGATTCAGGGTCACGTACTTCAAGAAGTGCTTTGCTCACATTCTGAAGTATATTTATAAGGGTATCCCTGTCAGAATGGTCAGGCGGGAGATAGTCAAGAATATCAGTCAGCGCCATTGCATACCAACCCATAGCACGACTCCAAGGATATTGCGACTGACCTGTTTCCGGATTACACCAGCGCTGTTCGCGGCTTTCATCCCATGCATGCATCAGCAGGCCTGATGAAGGGTCGAGTGTTTTTCCGTACACCATCTTTGCCTGGTTCGCAGCAACATCATACCATCCTGGAGCGTTGAATTCCTTTGCATATTGCACCATATAGGTAGATGCCATATAGATACCATCAAGCCACATCTGCCACGGATATATCTTCTTATGCCAGTAGCCTCCCGAATTTGTTTTAGGGTGGGTTTTCAGCTGTTCAATCAGATTATCCATCGCAATCTTATATCGCTCTTCAGGCTTTCTTTTATATATTGTCAGTATATTCCGTCCCGGGTAGATCCTGTCGAGGTTGTATTCATCAAGCCTGTAATTTATTACTGAACCGTCGGGTTGGACAAAATAATCAATCCAGTTCTCCATGTATCCTGAGTATTTCGGATCAATATCACCGAGCCTGTCTATTGCCATTCCAAGAAAAGCCACATCATAAGCCCATTTCGGAGGTCCGGCCACATATTTTGTCAGACTGTCAGCCTGAGCCATCACTGTATTTGCCATTCTGACCGACCATTTTTCTTCAGCCTTTTTCGCTGACGGCTTTCCGGAATTGCAAGCGGCAACCGCCAGCATGACAAGTACCAGCAAAGCAACCGGTACGGGAAATAATTTCTTCTTTACCATGGTTTTTTGTTTTATTTAGCGGGACATCTGTAATGTCTCATTTCATTGTTTTAACCCCGGTCACCGGTTTTCCTTCCAGTGAATGCAGATCGAAAATGAGCACCTCATTCATTCCTTTTTTCAGCCATGGACCAGGACAGAACAGGCGTTTTTGCGGACCGATGTTCCAGTATCTTCCGAGGTTATGACCGTTGACCCATACGATACCTTTCTGATAGTTCGACACGTCGATATATGTATCTCCCGTTTCTATCAGAGAGAAGTTACCCTTATAAAAGACCCCGGGTTTATTCATCACTCTTCCTGAAGAGCGCAGATCATAAACAAATTTCCAGTCCATCGGCAGCTGAAAAACCTCCCAGTTCATAAGTGTCATTCCGTTAAGAGTCACCCTTTCGGTAATGCCTTTCCGGTCGATCATGAACTGACCATAGTTGATCCTCCCCATTGCTTCGACCAGTATTTCGAGAACAGGATTCTCCTTTTTGCCTGCAGGCAGGTCAACAGAGTTAATGCCTTCACGTCTGTCGAGGCGTCCGACATACTCGCCGTCAATAAATACCGTGGCATAGTCATGAACATCTGTAACCACCAGTTTCCCCTTTTTATGACCAATAAGTTCAGTACGGTAAAGGATAAATCCCTGATCCTGGCCGTAAGCTTCAAATGTTCTGGGTGTTACTGATTTCACCGGTTGCGGAAGGTTATCCCATACCGAAGTGAACCTCGACATGAATATCATAGGAATTTCAATTGCAGGGATGGGATCAGGTATTTTGGAGAGTTTTTTCCCTTTTGGCAGGTAAGACTCAAAGAGTTCTCTTAGTGCCATATATTTAGGTGTAGGGACACCCTGTTCATTTATCGGAGCGTCGTAGTCGTAACTGGTTACATCGGGTTCATAACCCTTGCCTCCTGAATTGGCCCCGGCAGTGAATCCGAAATTTGTTCCTCCATGGATTACATAAAAGTTGAATGATTTTTTATTATCCATGAGGAACCTTACTTCTTTAAGGAGCGAGGCTGTATCCCGTCCTGCCCATTCTTCACCCCAGTGTGTTAACCATCCGGGGTACGTTTCACTGCTGAACACAGGTACTCCGGGATTCATTTTCGAAGCCAGCTCAAAATTTTCAGGTGAACTGCCTGAGTCGAGTCCCACAGCGCTTTCCGGAAGAGTACCTGCCTCGAGCATATAGGTTGTGGGCCCGTCGCCTGTGAAGGTAGGAATGTCGATCCCGTTTGCAGTCCAGATCTCCTTTAACCGCTTCATATATATACGATCGTTTGCATAGCTGCCATATTCATTTTCGATCTGAAGCATTATAACCGGACCTCCCCTGGTAATAAGCCATGGCCGTATTTCTTCGGCAAGTCTGACAATATAACGTTCGGCAGCAGACATATATCTTTCATCCATGCAACGCAACCTGATGTCGGGGATCTTAAGGAGGTATGGCGGGATTCCTCCGAGGTCCCACTCTGCACAAACATAAGGTCCGGGTCTGATAATGAGCCACATATCTTCCTTCTGCACGAGATCTATAAATTCGTTCAGATTTCTGTTGTCGGTAGAAAAATCAAAAACACCTTCCGATGTTTCATGATAATTCCAGAACAGGTATACGGATATTGTGTTACAGCCCATGGCTTTGGCCATCTGTATCCTGTGCTGCCAGTATTCACGCGGTATCCTTGCCGGATGAAGCTCCCCGCTAATGATCTGGAAAGGCTGATCGTCGAGCAGGAATTCTGTTGGACTCAGTCGGAAAGTGTGCTTTGCCTTCTGTGCATCCGCCGGCATAAAGGCTAACAGCGAAACATAAATAAACAACGACAGTATTAATCTCTTTATCATGATTCTCTTATTAAGTTCTAATATATCACCCGTACTATATTTCTCCAATTTCTTCATATCCCTGCTCACCACTCACTACTCACCACTAAATTCCTCATATAGCCTGGAAGCTCCGCAGCCGTGCATAGAAACCATCTTCCCTGTTCATAAGCTCTGTATGCGTCCCGGTTTCCACGATCCTGCCTTCATCAAGTACGACTATCAGATCGGCATTCTGAATTGTAGAAAGCCGGTGAGCAATTACCAGGGATGTTCTGTTTTCCATCAGTTTCAGTATTGCATCCTGAACCAGCCGTTCCGATTCTGTATCGAGGGCTGAGGTAGCCTCGTCAAGGATCAGAACAGGAGGATTGGCCATTATTGCCCTTGCGATGCTTATTCGCTGCCTCTGTCCGCCGCTGAGTTTGTTGCCACCTTCCCCTACGGTGGTTTGATAACCCTTTTCCGTTTCCATTATGAATTCGTGTGCATTGGCAATACGTGCAGCATTGATGACCTTTTCCATATCGGGTTCTTCAACGCCGAAGGCAATATTTTCAGCAAAGGTTGCATTGAAGAGGATAGGATGCTGGCTCACTATACCCATCAGATAACGAAGGCCTGTGGTCTTCAGGTCACGTACATCGGTTCCGTCTATCAGGACATTTCCCTTTCCGGGATCGATGAAGCGTGGAAGCAGGTCAGCAAGCGTCGATTTTCCCGCTCCTGATTTGCCGACAACTGCAACAGTCTGTCCCTTTCTGATAGTCAGATTTATATCTTTGAGAACAGGGTCATTATTATATGCGTACCAAACGCCCCTGAATTCAATCGAATCATTGAATTCCCTTATTTCCCTTGCGTTTTCTCTTTCTCTTATCTTTTCTTCCGCTTCAAGTATTTCATCCACCCTGTCGATCGATGCCATGCCTTTCTGGATGCTGAACCATGCTGTTGTAATGTTTTTGGCCGGCTGAATTATTTGTGAAAAGACAAGGACAAAGGCTATCAGCTTGTCACTGCTCATGTTTCCGCCGCCCTTGAGTGCCAGGATTCCGCCCACATAAAGCAACATAATCACCACAATTGATGACAGAACTTCACTCAAAGGTGAAGCCAGGTATGCCTTCCTGAAAACCCGCTTCAGTATCTTGGAATAGTTATTATTGATGACTGAGAATTCATCCTTCATCTTCTTTTCGGCATTGAATCCTTTTATTATCCTCAGTCCGGTGAGTGTCTCCTCCACGACGGAAAGAAGCCTGCCCAGCCTTTCCTGTCCGGCCAGCGACGAGGATCTGAGTGTACGGCTGACCCTTCCTATAAGCCATCCGCTCACAGGCAGCAGGGCAAGAGCAAAAAGTGTAAGCTGGTAGCTTGTGACGAAGAGGTATACCACAAAAATGATAATTATGACCGGGTCTCTGAAAAGCATTGTAAGTGAAGACATTACAGAAACTTCTATTTCCTGGACGTCATTTGAGACCCTGGTCATGAGATCACCCTTGCGGGCATCAGTGAAATATGAAAGAGGAAGCCTGAGGACCTTGCCATACATTTTTTTTCTCAGGTCGCGTACGGTACTCGATCTGATGAAAGCCATGCTGTTATTTGCAAGAAAAATAAATCCGTTCTTAAAGAAACTGGCAATGAGATAGGCTGCACTGACCATGAGCAGGGCGCCTGCAGGTCCGCGTCTTTCTATGATGCTGTAAAAGAAGTACCTTGAAAAATTATTGAGGTATTCAAGGGTAAAGCTGAAGTCGCCGGGTGGCTGGACCACATCAGCCGTTTTGAACAGGATATTAAGGAAAGGAACTATGAGGGTAAGTGAAAAGAGAGCAAAAACAGCACTTAGAATGTTGTAAAAGATATTTTTTAATGCCGACCATTTATATGGTGCAATATACTTAAGAAGCAGTCGAACTTTGCCCATCGTGAATAATAACGTTTAATAGCCGGTGTAATTGAAGGGAGTGACAGATCGGAGTTCTTCCCTGACGTTTTCGCTCACATCAAGACCATTGATGAATGAACGAATCGTTTCAGCCGTTATTTTTGTGCTGGTACGTGTCAGTTCAAGCAGCGTCTCATAAGGATGTGGATATCCTTCCCTTCGCAGTATTGTCTGAATTGCCTCAGCCACAACCGCCCAGTTATTATCAAGGTCGCTTTTGATCTTATCCGGGTTGATGACAATTTTTCCAAGTCCTTTCAGCAATGAATGGAAAGCCAGGAGGGTATGTCCTACCGGAACCCCAATATTTCTTATTACCGTTGAATCGGTAAGGTCGCGCTGTAACCTTGAAACGGGAAGTTTCTGAGAAAGATGTGAAAAAATGGCGTTGGCATATCCCAGGTTTCCTTCGCCGTTCTCAAAATCGATAGGATTGATTTTATGAGGCATGGCTGAAGAGCCGATCTCCCCTTTCCTGATCTTCTGACCGAAATATTCCATCGAGATATATGTCCACATATCCCTTGCCATGTCGATGAATATCACATTAATTCTCCTCATGTTGTCGAACAGGGCTGCCAGGTTATCATAGTGTTCAATCTGGGTGGTGGGATGCGACCGCAGCAGACCCAGGTCTTCACTCACGAAATTGTTGGCAAAAGTGATCCAGTCAATCTCAGGGTAGCCGACTCTGTGTGCATTCATATTGCCGGTAGCTCCACCGAATTTCGCAGAATAGGGTATCTGGCCGAAATATTTGAACTGTTCGTCAAGGCGTGCTATAAAGACTGCGATCTCCTTTCCCAGCCTTGTCGGTGAGGCAGGCTGTCCATGGGTGCGTGCGAGCATGGGTATCTCTTTCCAGTCGTCGGCAAGGTTTGAAAGAACTTCCCTGAGCTCAAAGAGAAGCGGAAAATAGAGATTGGTCATGGCATCTTTAAGCATCATAGGAAATGCCGTGTTGTTGATATCCTGGGATGTAAGTCCGAAATGGATGAACTCGCTCCACTTACCCCATCCAAGATGGAAAAACTTCTCTTTCAGAAAATACTCAACAGCCTTCACATCGTGATTGGTGATCTTCTCTTTTTCCTTGATCCTTTCAGCATCTTTTAAAGGAAGTTCATCATAAATTGACCTGAGTTCCTTGTAATTCTCTTTCCTGAAATCGGAGAGCTGGGGAAGCGGTATATCACAAAGTGCAATGAAGTACTCTATCTCAACCATGAGCCGGTATTTAATAAGCCCGTATTCCGAAAAATAGAGCTTCAGCTCATCAACCTTCTGACGGTAGCGGCCATCTATAGGAGATATGGCTGTAAGAGAGTTAATATCCATCGGTTTTCCTTTGATAATTTGATAATAACGTTACAACAAAAATAGTATTTTAGAAGTTTAAAAAAAACCAGAAGAGAGGTAAGCTTCCCAATCAGTTTATGAATTCATCAAAAGTTAAAGTATCAGCGGTAAAATACGCCAACACCTACCCTTTCATACATGGGTTGAAAATGACGGGGTTCGACAGGAAGATCATTCTTACGACAGATCATCCTGCCGAATGTGCAAAGAAACTTGCAGAAGGCATTGTGGACGTGGGTCTGATACCCGTTGCGGCTCTGCCGCGTGTGAAGGATTACCGTATCATTACCGATTACTGCCTGGGTGCATACGGGAAAGTCCGCACGGTAATGCTTCTCAGCAACACACCTTTTTCAGGTATCAGGAAGATACATCTGGATTACAGGTCGTTAAGTTCGGTTAACCTTGCCAGGATACTGGCCCGCAACTTCTGGAAGAAGGATTTTATCTGGAACAACACCAGCGAAGGATTTGACTTTATAAACATTGGCGACAATGAAGCTGTAGTCCTGATAGGAGATCAGTGCTTCGAATATGAGAACAGATTCAGCTACAAGACTGATCTTGCAGAAGAATGGTTCAGGTTCACCGGGCTGCCCTTTGCTTTTGCCTGCTGGACGGCAAACAAGCCTCTTGGTCAGGATTTTCATGAAGAATTCAACCTTGCACTAAAATACGGAGTGGACCATATTGCTGAGGTAGTTGAAAGATATGGCAGCAGTGGTGTAATAAGAGGAGCCGGTCTGTTTGAATATCTTACAAAGAACATGAATTTCGAACTGAATGATGATAAGAGAAAAGCAATAGACCTCTTCCTTACTTTAATGGGTTAAGTACTAAGGATCAGATTTTTAAATTACCGGAAAGAACTGTTATCCCGTGTTTACTGTTTTTTAACACCATTTTAAGATAAGCATTCAGGAAAAGAGAACGGAATTGATTATCTTTGAAATAATATAGTAATGTTTCACATATTAAAAACGATAAGGCCATGAGCACAACCATCACCTTCAATGAACTCCGGAAGATCAAAGATCAGTTACCCTCCGGTAGTATCAGAAAAATTGCAGAGAAACTCGATCTTAATGAGGAGACTGTAAGGAACTACTTCGGAGGGAGAAATTTTGAAACCGGTCAGACAGTAGGCATTCATTTTGAACAGGGGCCCGGAGGCGGGATAGTGCGGTTCGACGATACAACCATACTCGATATGGCACAGAAAATGATAAATGATTAAATTTTCGGGAATTATTTCTGTTCAAAAGCAAAAGCATTGTCTTTTGCTTTTTTTATTTTCACATGCACCATCAAAAGAAAATGAACTCACAACAAAAGTCAGTTAAGGATTATACAGGAGATCCGGTATCAATGGCTGAGAGTAACTACCAGTCAGACCTTGAGTCATTTTTCAGGGATAAATGGGGTGATACAAACCTATGGTCGCACGATCTCTCACACCATCAGAGGGTATGGCAGTATGCTAAGCAACTGATGGCGGCCGAAGGCCCTGAAACAGATTACCTTTTCGCTGTTAAGCTTATCATTGGCTGCTATCTTCACGACACCGGCATGTCGGTCTGCACCGGGGAGAAGCACGGAGTTTTCAGCAGACAGATTTGTGAAGAGTTTTTGCTCTTAAAAGGGATGGATCCTGGACAATATAAAGATTTGACCGGGGCAGTAGAAACTCACGACGACAAACATTATTCCGATAAGGATGAGGGGAACAGGCTGCATTTGCTACTTTCTGTTTCTGATGACCTTGATGCATTTGGACATACAGGTATTCTGAGATATTTTGAGATATATACCAGAAGAGGTTTTACTGTTCCTGATCTTTGCTCCGCGGTTTTGAAGAATGCCGGATTGAGGTATAATAATTTCATCAGGAAATTCGGAGGATTACATGACCTGGTTAATAATCACAGTCTGAGATACCGGATTCTCAAGGATTTTTATATTGAGCTTTCATCAGAAACAGCACCTGCCTCAGATCCGTAAGATTTTTAATTTGATTATGGAAGGCAGTGCAAAGGTTTCATCCAGAGGTCTGGGAGCTATATTATCATTGAATATATTTCTGAAATAAATTTTCGGTAGCCTTCAGTATCCGGATCAATAAACTCTGATCCGGCTGTTAATAACTTGTTTTGCAGATTAACTGATTTATTTCATATTTTTATTCTTCTGATCCGTATTAAACCTAAAACCAAAATGACCTATGAAGAAAATTATCCTTTTGAGTGCTGCAGCAGCACTTTTTATGACCGGAGCATGCGATAAGGCCGTCTATGAGACACCAATGGCTGACCAACAATCTTTTGTTCAGACTATTAATGACGATATCATCCCCGGTCAATATATTGTTTTCCTTAAAGAAGGAGTTACCTCAATAAAAGCCGCAAGACTTAGCTATTCTGATGCCCGGATAAGGATGAAGAGTGAAATGATCAAAGTACTGGCCTCAGCTGACATTTCTCCCCGTGAACCACTACAGGTCTATGCTGCAGGCACAGAAGGATTTGCCGTGAAACTATCAGACGAAGAAGCTGGCTCACTAAGGAAAAATGAGTCGGTCCTGGGTGTCTGGCCCGACCGTATGTTCATTCTTAAAAGACCGGCACCTGTTCCCTCACCTCAGCCGGCACAGACAACTCCTGCCGGAATAACCAGGGTAGGCGGTGTAACTGGCTACACAGGAGGCAAAAAAGCATGGATCATCGACACAGGTATCGACCTTAACCACCCCGACCTTAATGTAGATGCAGCCTCAGGAAAAACATTCGTCACCAGGACAACAACTCCGGAAGATGACAACGGCCATGGTACACATTGTGCCGGAATAGTAGGAGCCCTTAATAATACAATAGGCGTTGTAGGCGTGGCACCCGGAGCAGCAGTGGTCCCTATAAAAGTTCTCGACAAACGGGGCTCCGGAGCCTATTCAGTAATAATAGCGGGCATCGACTGGGTTATAGCAAAAGGAAACGCCGGCGATGCGGTGAACATGAGCCTCGGTGGCGGAGTTTATGAACCTATCGACCTAAAGGTTATTGAAATGAGCAATAAAGGTCTGTTTGTAGCCCTTGCAGCAGGAAATGAGAGCGACTATGCCTCCAATCACAGCCCTGCAAGAGCAAACGGAGAAAATATTTTTACCATCTCGGCATGTAATTCCGACGATCTCTGGGCTTCTTTCTCAAATTACGGTAACCCGCCTGTTGACTTTTGTGCACCCGGTGTCAGCATAGTCTCAACATATAAAGGCGATACTTATGCGTCCATGAGCGGAACATCAATGGCTGCTCCTCATGCATGCGGAGTGCTTCTGTTAACCAATGGCAATCCCAATTCAGACGGCACTGTAATCGGCGATCCTGACGGTAATCCTGACCCGATAATTCACAGATAAACCTTGTAAAAACTAATATGTGCGATTAACATAAAAGCCGGCTCATCACCGGCTTTTATTATTCTCATAAACACAATATCAGATTAATAGTGTTCCCTCTCCGTATAGTGGGTATGAAGCAGCTCATGTGCAACATGGCTATTTGGCTTGCCAAGGAACTCCTTGTAGATAGCAATTATCTCGGGATTCTCATGCGATTTGCGAAGTGTCATGTGTTCATCCTCCGAATAGATAGCATCAATCCTGTTCTTCCTGATCTCCATGCTTGTAGGTATGGGCTGACCACCGCCGCCGATACATCCTCCCGGACAGGCCATTATCTCAACGAAATGATATGAGGCCTGCCCTTTGCTGACTGCCCTCATGAGCTTGTTCGCATTTGTCAGACCATGTGCTATCGCAACTTTAAGTTCTGCTCCTTCGAGGAATTTCCAGTCCTCAAGACAACCTTCAATTTTTATTGTGGCTTCCTTAACTCCTTCCATTCCACGTACAGGTGTAATATTCAGGTTTTTGAAGGGCACTTCACGGCCGGTCACAATCTCATAGGCTGTACGAAGGGCAGCTTCCATAACACCTCCCGTAGCTCCGAAGATCACTCCCGCACCAGTCGATTCACCCATTACCGAATCGTAGTGTGAAGGCTCAAGGTTCCGGAAGTCAATACCTGCCTGTTTTATCATCACAGCCAGCTCGCGGGTTGTAAGAACGTAATCTATGTCCTTGTAACCGCTTGCTCTCATCTCAGGCCTGTCAGCTTCATATTTTTTGGCTGTACATGGCATTATTGATATTGATACGATTTTTGAAGGATCGACTTTAATTCTCTGTGCATAGAATGTCTTTGCCAATGCCCCGAACATCTGCTGGGGAGATTTGCAAGTGGAAAGGTTTGGAAGGAACTCCGGGTATTTGTGTTCGATGAACTTTATCCATCCCGGAGAACACGATGTGAACATGGGGACTTTCGTTTTCGGATCCTTGTCGACCAGCACTTTCTTTAGTCTGGTCAGCAGTTCTGTACCCTCTTCCATGATGGTAAGGTCGGCAGTGAAGTCGGTATCAAGTACAGAGTCAAAGCCCAGCTGACGGAGGGCAGTGACCATTTTCCCTGTTACTCTTTCACCCGGATCATATCCGAGGTCTTCACCGAGGGCTACTCTTACTGCCGGGGCAGTCTGCACCACAACATGTTTGTCGCTGTCATATATTGCATCCCATACCTGGTCGATTGCTGTCTTTTCAACAAGTGCTCCGGTAGGACAACGGTTGACACACTGACCGCAGTTAGTACACACAACGTGGCTCATGGGCTTGTCGTGGAAAGAAGATATCTTCTGATGCAGTCCCTTGTTAGCAACTGCTATTGCAGATATATGCTGAAGCTGCGAACAGGTACGCACACAACGCTGGCAGCGGATACATTTGCTGTCGTCCTTCATGAATGAAGGTGAAGACCTGTCGATCGAATAATTATGATATGGGACAAGATCGATGAAGATCGTGTCGCCGAAAGCAAATTCATTGGCAAGAGCCTGAAGCTCACATTTCTGGTTTTTGTAGCACTTCGTACAGTCGGACCTGTGTTCCGAAAGGAGTAATTCAACAACATGCTTACGGGCATTTCTTACCTTGAGGGTATTTGTATGTATCCTCATTCCTTCTGTTGCGGGTGTGGCACATGAGGCGATAAGCGTTCTTGCACCTTCCTGCTCAACCACACATACCCTGCAGTTACCTGCAACACACAGGTCGGGATGGTTACATAAAGTCGGGATCGTTATATTCAGTTTTTTTGCTGCAGCCAGAACGGTAGTTCCCGGTTCTACTGAAACCTTCTGGTCGTTTATAAATAAATTGATCATAATAGGTCTTTTATTTTTATTAGTAAATGATCTCCTCTCTGAAATTCTCGACTATCGATTTAAAGGCATTTCCAACCGACTGGCCAAGTCCGCATTTTGAGGCTATCTTCATGGTGTCGGCTAGTTTCATCAGTTCGTTGAGATATGTCGATTTCATCTCACCCTTCTTAACTTTCTCCACACCTTTCAGCAGTTGCTGGCATCCAACCCTGCAGGGTGTGCATTGGCCACACGATTCTTCTTCAAAAAATTCGAGGTAATTGTGAAGAACATTGTACATTGAACGGGAACTGTTGAATAGTTTCATGGAACCTCCCGTAGGCACTCCCTCGAACCCGATTATGGTCTCTGCAAATTTCTTCCTCGGGACACAGAAACCGGAAGCTCCACCTACCTGAACAGCTTTCGTGTCACCATCTCCGAACTCATTTACGAACTGCTGAACCGTCATACCAAGCTCAAGCTCAAAGATTCCCGGTGTAGGAGTGTCGCCCGAGACAGAGAATACCTTCGATCCTCTTGAATCTTTTGTACCCAGACTTGCGTATAATTCGGGGCCATGTTGAATGATCATCATGGCTGTAACAAGGGTTTCAACATTGTTTATTGATGTCGGTTTATGAAAGACACCCGAAGAAGTCGGATATGGAGGTTTGTTCCGTGGTTCACCTCTCAGACCCTGAATAGATTCAAAAAGAGCACTTTCCTCTCCGCAAATATAGGCGCCGCTTCCCAGACAATAACGGATCCTGAAATCGTAACCTATCTCCTTTATCATTTTGTGAAACGTCTCAAGTTCGGTAAGAAGCTTTGGCAGCAGAAATCTATATTCGCCCCTGAGGTAAACAATACCTTCCTTTGCTCCTATGGCATTGGCTGCAATAGCCATTCCCCCGTATACCTTATAGGAAACCATATCAAGGATCTCTCTGTCCTTGAAAGTACCCGGTTCGCCTTCATCAGCATTACAAACCACATATTTTTCAGGATCTTTTTCAGCTGCAGTATACTTCCATTTCAGACCTGTTGGAAAGCCTGCTCCTCCGCGGCCTTTCAGTCCTGATTCAAGCACCTGTTGGATTATCTCCTCACTTGTCATCTCAAAGGCTTTTCTGAGGACTTCTTCAGCACTGACCTTTTCAAAAATAAGATCTACCTTGGTTAATTCTTTGTTTATCATAATATTGTCGGGAGTTTACTTGGTCATATAACTTTTAATAATTTCCACCACTTTTTCTGATGTAAGCTCAGTGTACGGCATTTCATTGATGAGAATTGCAGGAGCTTTATGACACCATCCTATACAGTTTGTTTCCAGAAGGCTGAACATCTTGTCTGATGTTGTCTCGCCAACTTTTATCTTGAGCATATCTTCAAGGGTTTGTATAATTTCATTCTTGCCCTTCATTGAACATGTTATTGTTTTACAGACTCTTATAATATACTTACCTCTCTCTGCCGTATCGAGAAAAGTATAGAACGAAGCTGTTCCATATACCTCCGCAGCGGAAATATCCAGTTCTTTGGCAACTTCAACCATAGCCTCATCGGTCAGGTAATTATGCTTGTCGACTATACCCTGAAGTATAGGCATAAGACTGCTCCTTTCGCGGCCATGCTTGTCGGATAGTTCCTTCACAAGATCTCCTACTTGATACATTTCTTACTGATTTTTAATTAATTAAACAATATTTTAATTATAAAAAAAGCCATTTTTTAGGCGCTGTTAATTTAATAACAATACTTTCTCAAAAAAGCTTACAAATGTCATTATTTTTAATTTAGAATGATTGTAAACAAGATGCGGCTGGAAACCTGTTGGTCTCGCAGTCATGTATTACCCACTGTAGCTTTCTTTGACCTCCGTAGCACCAGCGAAGGAGGTAGCGAAGGTGGGCAGTAGTCGAAAAATGTTTAAACCCGGAATGTAACTCTCATTCCCCTGCAACTATTGAGCTTAAAAGTAAAAGGTTATTCAGGTCTGAATAGTCGAACTGAAAGACAGCTTTCTCTGAACACAAAACGAGAATGTCATTATAAATAAATACATTGTCAGCAAGGATACCAGGGTAGGTCTTTATCAGGTTTTCATCGAGAGCAAGCGGATCAGAGGCATCAAAAATCTTCAATCCATCCTTCCCGTCACATACAAAAAGGATATCTCCCGTTTTAGCCAGACCTAATGGCATCGACATCGGAATGGAATTCAGAATATCAGAATTGTTAAACTCATCCAATCCGATAACTCTCAATAAATTCGGAGCATTGTTACATTCGGTTCCTGTCCTGGAAGTAAGAAATATCAGTGTGTCACTGGCAATAACAGGGTCACAGTAAACCATCGCATCGAAGTATACAGGGTATTGAGATACAGATTGAACCTTAAGGTCAACAATAAAGTTTGTATACATGCTCCCTAGTACCAGTCTGTCATCTGAAACAGAGACTGTTCTCACTTCAGAGGCATATAACTCCGTTACCGGAGCATAAGGATTCAGGATGTCAGCAAAATTATATATGCGGGACAGATAATCCCCGAATACCAGAACGGAATTTCCATAGATCACGAACCGGGGCAGAGAACCGCCGGAGCCTGTGCCGTCGCCGTTATTACCGTAGCAGGCTCCGCCCGGATTTACTTTGCTGAAGAATGTTTTCTGGTCAACATGATCGATGTGGTAATCATTATAGTTATCCTTTTCCTTTATCTTTCTGACGACCCATCCGATTACTACGCCTCTTGTTTTGTCGAAATTAGCCCTTGGGAGGTTGTTGCCGACGGGAGGCAGGGTATAGACAAACAAAGATTCCCTTCTTCCTGCCAGACTTATATTGTCAATATTCCCGATATCGAGCACAACAAGATCGATATAGCTGTTTGCATAGAGCCTTGTTCCTGAGACTGCTATATCATCAACGCCGGGTATCTTAATAAATGACTTTTTTACCGGGGCAGAGGGATCGGTGTTATCATATATATGCACACCCTTAAGTTCTTCAACGATAAATATGTAATTACCGCTAAAATAGACTTTGCCCGGATTCTCAAGCAAAACCCTGCTATCGACAACGACAGAGGAACGCAACTCAGAATACGACATGTACACAGGTGCATTTCCGGTGTATATTCTGTAAACAGGTTCTTCACAACCTGTCATGAGAAAGATTGTCAACCCGGAATAAAACAGGGAAAAGAATACCCGTGATCTCATAACTCATATATTTATAGTAAATTTAACAAATAAAGACCGGACCACCCCTAATTCGATCAAAAATGTACAGGTTTCTCATATCTACCGTAACCGGAATGCTCTTTTGCACCCTGCTGTACTCACAGGGATCCGACACCCTGTATCTTAAAAACGGAAGTGTGGCGGCAGGTAAACTTCAACATTTACGGAAGGGCGGCTATCAGATAAAAACCAATGAGGGGATGACTTTTGTATTTGCAGAAGAAGACATACTAAGATTTACTGTTGTCGGAAACCCTGCAAAGACAGAAGAAAAGATTTACGATCTGAGCGGTATTGACGGTCTGGGTTTTGTGATAACAAGCAGTCTTTTGCTGGGATCGTCGGAAGATAACTTCCCCATATTCGGAACCCAGAACCTGATTATGACCTATGCCTTCAGTCCGGAGCATGTCGCAGGTCTGGGTACGGGAATTGAACTTTTGGACCGTTTTCATATCCCGGTATTTCTTGAATACAGATATGGCATTTTAAAAAGAAATGTATCGCCTTTCCTTTACCTTCGTGGCGGAAAGCTTTTTACACTTAAAGAATCGGGATCTGACGAAGTTTATCACGGGGGCTGGACCATAGGTGGAGGAACCGGTTACAGGTGGCCTGTCCATACTTTTGAATCTTATATACGGCTGGGATACAGATACGGAATTTATCTTGAAGATGGTAAATTATACGAATATTCATCCGACAGCGAATATCCCTGTACATTCCGGCACACCTTCCACCGTCTTGAGGTGGGATGGGGTTTCAGGTTCTGAACCTCGTTGCAATCTGTTCCGCAAGCCAGTCATTCCATTCTTTCAGTCCGTCTCCCTTTGTACATGATATTTCGAATAACGGAATATTGGAATTAAGCATTCTGAGATCGGACCGGAAGTTTCCGGGACGGAAATTTGTATAGGGTATAAGGTCGATCTTATTCAGAATGGCTGCTCTGGCCTCACGAAAGATCATGGGATATTTGGCAGGTTTGTCATCTCCTTCCGTTGTACTTACAACGGCAATTTTGAATGTCTCACCAAGGTCGAAATGTGAAGGGCACACAAGGTTTCCGACATTTTCAACAAAGATCACATCGAGGTCGTCGAGAGAAAATGAATCCAGGGCTTTTGAAATACTGTGGGAATCGAGATGACATCCGCCCTCAGTGTTTATCAGAGTGATTGGTATATCAAATCGCTGCAGTCGTCTTGCATCCCTGTCGGTTGTGACATCGCCTTCGATGACGGCTGCACGGAATCTGCCGGAGATTGCTTCCAGAGTCCTTTCCAGAAGCGTCGTTTTTCCGGCACCGGGAGAACTTATCAGATTTATCATCATTATGTTTTTGGAAACAAGCAGATTTCTTACTTCCATTGCCTTGTCCTGGTTCCTGTCGAGGATATTCCTCATAATCTTTATTTCCATTTTCACTCTCCTTCTATACTGTTAATAAACAATTCATTACCATTTTTTATATCAATATCTGAAAGCCGGCATTCGGGACACTCAAAACTATTCCCATCAGGCATAAATTCTGTGCCGCAGATTCTGCATTCCAGCCTTACAGGCACTGTTTCAATATTTATTGATGCACCTTCGGCCACCGACCCGGATGCTGCCTCTTTAAAAGCTGTTTCGAGCAGGCCGGGCACGATCTGAACGAGCTTTCCCAGACTTACATTCACCTTTGTGACCTTCTTCAGTCCCTTCTCCGCAGCAACTTCCCTTACAATGGCCAACAGGTCTTCAGCGATCCTTAATTCATGCATATTGTATTCTTTAACAAATTCTGGGTAACTGCAACCCGGAAGGTACATCAAGTATCCGTTTCCCGCCCGTAACAGTGCGTGCCACCACAATGGGTTTGGTGCCTGATACAACCTCGCCGATGACGGCAGCATTGCTTCCTGCGGGATGTGATCTGAGAGTATTAATTATCATCTCAGCATCATACTCAGGGGCGACGATCAGTAGTTTACCTTCGTTAGCCAGATATAGGGGATCAAATCCCAGCATCTCACAGGCACCTCTCACGGGCTCATCGACAGGAACCGAAGCCTCGTCCACGACAATACTTTTTCCTGTCATCTCTACAAGCTCATTAAGAACTCCGGCAAGGCCACCTCTTGTAAGATCGCGCATGAAGCTTACCCTGGCCCCTGACTGAAAAACATTTTCAATAAGGTGATTAAGCGAAGTACAATCTGATTCCACGGTAGTAGTAAAACTCAGGCCTTTGCGACTTCCTAAAACTGCTATTGAATGGTTTCCGAGAGAGCCGTTCACGATCAGCCAGTCACCTGTACGCACATTGATTCCTTTTCCTGTATCGGTACGGTCGCTCTTTATAACACCTGTCCCTGAGGTGGTGATAAAAATTCCGTCACATTTACCTTTTTCGACAACCTTGGTATCGCCTGTTACAATCCTCACTCCGGCATTTTGGGCTTCACAGGCCATGGAGATGACTATTTTCTCAAGAAGGTTCAATTTAAATCCCTCTTCGATAATGAATGAGACTGACAGGAACTTCGGATCAGCTCCTGAAACGGCCAGATCGTTAACTGTACCGCACACAGCCATCTTTCCGATATCTCCTCCCGGGAAAAATATTGGATCAACAACATAGGAATCGGTGGTAAAGGCAAGGGAGCCGTCAAAAAAACCCTGCACTGAAGAATCGGTCAGAGGCATCTCCATTCCGAAACTGGCAGCGAACAGGGATTTGATCAGTTCCTGTGTCCTGCGACCTCCTGCACCATGATCCATTGTGATAAATTCATCCATACATTTCTCCGTATTTATACCACGCATTGCATGCTCCCTCGTCTGAAACCATGCATGCCCCTACAGGATTTTCCGGGGTGCATGCCCCTGAAAAGAGTTTGCACTCGGGAGGTTTTTTAAGGCCCCTGAGTATCTCACCGCAAATGCAACCGTTTGTTTCAGATGAAGGATTCACGGAAACAGGAATAACAACTGAAGCATCAAACCTTTCATATTTGCCCGCCGGAGAAAGTCCGCTCGCCGGAATAATTCCCAGACCTCTCCATTCGGCATCGTGTATTCTGAAAACTTCTTCCATAGCCCTCTGTGCGATCAGATTTCCCTTACTGGTGACAGCCCTTCCATAAGCGTTTCTTACAGACGGCTTGCCGCTGTTTACCTGCTCTATCAGCATCAGAACGGATAACAGGATGTCGGAAGGTTCAAATCCGGTTATTACACAAGCGGTTCCGTAATTTTCGGGTATGAACCCAAAAGCTTCCGAACCGGTGATCACAGAAACATGGCCCGGACAGATGAATCCATTTATCCCGGTTCCCTGTCTGAGTATGGTTTCCATAGCCGGCGGCATAATCTTATGTGCACTCAGGACCAGAAAATTGTCAATTTTTTCCTTATATGCCTGAAGTATTGTAACTGCTGTTCCGGGGGCAGTGGTCTCAAAGCCTATGGCTGCGAAGATCACTGTTTTGTCTGTGTCCCTGCGGGCGATATCCAGAGCATCGAGGGAAGAAAAAATGATCCGCACATCGGCCCCGTCCTGTTTCATCTTCTTAAGTGATACTCCCCTGGTGCCGGGGATCCTCATAAGATCTCCGAAGACCGTGATAATAACATTTTCCATTAATGAAGAGGCACAAAGCCTGTCGATATACTCAGTCCCGGTAACACAAACAGGGCATCCGGGGCCTGAGATCAGACTGATCGACGATGGAATGAGAGAGGGTATTCCAAATCTCCGTATAGCAGCAGTATGGCCTCCACAGACCTCCATGAAAGTGTAAGTGCCGGTGGCATTTTTTTCAATCTGTCGCCTGACCCTGTTGACCAGATCTTTATCCCTGAATTCGTCAATGTACTTCATACCTGTCATGAGGATTCACCAATCTCTCTCAGTATCCTCAGTGTTTCTTCTGCCTCTTCTTCACTGATCTTCTGGATGGCGAAGCCTGCATGCAAGAGGACATAGTCGCCGGGAGATACATTCCCGATCATCTGAAGTCCTGCCCTGAATATCGTCCCTCCTGCCGACACTTCAGCCATATCACCTTCTATGCTCAGTATTTGTACCGGAATGCTCAGACACATTAGTTTCGTGATTTTGATGCAGTAACAAGTTGTCCCAGTGATATTCCTCCATCATTTGCGGGTACCAGATGATTGGTAAATACCCTGAATCCTTTACGGGACAAAAGATATAAAGATTTTTCGAGAAGACACATATTCTGGAAAACGCCACCTGAAAGTACCACGGTATTAACAGAACTCTCCTTTTTAATGATCGTTGCCGCATCCGATATGAGCCTTGCAACAGTGTTATGGAATTTAGCAGCAATGTATGATGTATTTTTTTTGCTAAGGTCAGACAGAATTGCTTTGAAAGTGCTTCCGAACATCACCCGGGTGTCAATTTCGTAGGGATAATAATCATCTGTATTGTCATTCACAGCTGATTCTAGCCTCACAGGTGCCTCTGAATCAAATGTTTCGTACATACACAGCCCCAATAGTGCCGACACAGCATCAAACAGTCGTCCGGCGCCGGAAGAAAGAGGCACATTAACGTTACCTTTTATCATTTCACAAACACTGCGTATTCTGTCTTCGCCTGTTGTCGAAAGTGAAGGAACCGACATAAGATCAAAACCCTCCCCGAAATACTTCAACAGGTATGAACAGGCTGTCCTCCAGGGTTCCTTTACTGCCTTATCACCTCCGGGAAGAGGAACAGGGTCGAAATAAATGCATCTCTTATAATCACTGAGGGTGGCCAGAAAAAATTCCCCTCCCCATATCGTATTATCTGCTCCCAGACCGGTTCCGTCAAGACTGACACCGATGACCGGTTCATCAATTCCGTTTTCGGCCATGCATGAAACAACATGGGCATGATGATGCTGAACCTTCACCAGGGGGATTCCCAGTCCGGTGCTCAGTTTTTCTGCATAGCGTGTTGAAAGATAGTCGGGATGGAGGTCGCAGGCCACCAGAGAAGGTGTGAAATGGAACAGCTTACGGAACCTGTCCACTGATTCATTGAAAAAATCATAAACATCGACACCGGTAAGATCCCCGATATACTGGCTCATTACTGCCTGGTTTCCCTTTCCAAGACAGAAAGAATTCTTCTGTTCGGCTCCTGTTGAAAGGATACCTTCCACAGGCCAGGAAAGGCATACAGGTCCGGGAACATAACCGCGTGATCGTCTTATCAGACTGGGCATACCGCTGCAGAATCTGACCACAGAGTCGTCAGCCCTGTTGATAATTTGCCTGTTATAGCTGACTATAGCGTCGGCAATTTTTCCCAGTTTCTGCTTCGCCCCGGCATCATCGGTAATTACCGGTTCGTCAGAAATATTACCGCTGGTCATCACCACGGCAGGTGACGAAATTGCCTTGAACATCATGTAATGAAACGGCATGCACGGAAGCATTGCACCTGTATTGCACAGTCCGCTGTTAACCGAAGGAGCAAGTTTCTTTTTTGTGCGAACTATAACCACAGGCCTCCTCCATGATGAAAGTTCTTCCTTTTCCTCTTTATTCAGAATACAAAATTCTTCTGCAGTTGCCATATCGCGGAACATAACCGCAAAAGGTTTTGCATCTCTTTGCTTTTTATGTCTTAATGTTCTGACAGCATCTTCGTTAAGAGCGTCACAACAAAGATGGTAACCTCCTACCCCTTTCAGTGCCACCGTCCTGCCTGAATTAATGAGAGATGCGACTTTGAGGATTATCAGAGCAGTATCGGTGAATTCGGAATTTGTGTCATGGAAGAAGTATTTAGGTCCGCAGACATTGCAGGAAACAGGCTGTGCATGAAAACGCCTGTCGGTGATATTGTTATACCGGGCCTCGCACTCCGGACACATCACAAAATCTTTCATACTGGTATTATGACGGTCGTACGGAAGCTCTCTGGTTATTGTGAAACGCGGCCCGCAGCTGGTACAGTTGACAAGCGGATATTGCTCCAGGTGCGGATCGCTGTTTAAATCAGAGAGACAGTCGGCGCATACAGCTATATCGGGACTTACCTCGGTCAGATAATCATTATTAACCCGGCTTGGTGCTATCCTGAATGAGTCAAACTGAGGCACCATTGAGGCGACTATATTGAGTGATCTTATATTGGCAACCGGAGGCGCATTTCTGATTATGTCGTCACAGAATTTTTCAAGAGTGTTTTTATCGCTGTTAACAACAATGGAGACTCCATCGGTACGGTTATCGACTTCGCCACGGAGTCCGTACCTGAGGGCTGTCCTGTAGATGAAAGGGCGAAACCCGACTCCCTGGACAAGTCCTCTTATCAATATTTCATACCCCTGTATAATAGCTCGAGATTTTTAGCACCTGAGGATCTCATCTGGTTATGCACATAATAGATTACGCTTTCGAGCTCATCGCAAAGGTTTATGTTGTTCACGATGATATCTCCGGGAGTCTTCAGCAATACAGGTGCGAAATTAATTATTCCCTTTATGCCTGCCTGGATCAGTTCGTCGGCCACTTCCTGGGCTGATATCTCAGGAACGGCAATTATTGCCACCTTAACCCTGAACCTGTCAATTATCTCTTTCAGCCTCGACATTGAATAAATAGGAATCCCGGAGCGTGTCTTTTGTTTGAAAGGATCAATATCGAAAGTTGCAACAATATTCATGTTGCGATGGATAAAATTATTGTAGCGCGATAATGAAGTGCCGATGTTCCCCATCCCGATCAGGACGATATTGTGATCTTTGTTCCTGTGAAAGATCTTCTCAAGTTTATCGATCAGATCATTCACCTCGTAGCCTCCTTTTTTATTTCCGGTGATACCGTATTCAGAGAAATCCTTTCTTACCTGATCGGCTGTGACACCTGTCTCATCGGCAAGAGTGTAGGAATATACCTTTTCCACTCCTATCATCTTCAGCCTCACAAGACAGGAACGATACATAAATATCCTTTTGAGACTGTTCTTTATTGTGTGTTTTGTGAACTTTTTCACAATATATCGTATTTTAAATAGTCTTTCTGCAAATTAAAGAAATAATTTTCAAATAAAAAATATTTTTTAAACAGTTGTTTTATTGCTTTTTACATGTTTTTCTTCTGAATTACTGAAAAAAATAATTGCATTTTAACTTGACATGTATGCAATATGTTTAATATTTTTATATGCGTATATCTCACATTAATGAATAGTTATTATTCAATTAAAAGAGAGAATTGGGAGGCAGACCTCATAAAACTCTCAGATCTGTTCGGTATATACGCAGCCACAGAGAACGGACATTTGCCTGAATACGAACTGGTGAACAAGGCTAATACAGGTAAGATAGTTTACAACAAGCCTAAACCGTCGACCCCTCTAAAGACATTTTTTCTTCCGGTAAAAGAAAATGTAACAGCCGACTTACTCCCCGGGAAGCAAAGGATAATAATCGGTGTTCCAAACTGTGATGTTTCTGCTCTCCGTCTTCTTGATGAAATCTATCTTGACAGCAGCTTTGAGGATATCTATTACAAGAACAAAAGGGAGAATACATATATCATAGCCTCTGATTGCTTTGACATTCTTGAACACTGTCATTGTGTTACCTATAATGTAATGCCCTACTCTGACTCCATTGCCGACCTTGCAATTGTTCTGAAAGGTGATGAAGTTGTTCTCAGGATTCTATCGGAAAGGGGCGAACAGCTTTTAAAAACTCATTTCAGCGCTGTTCAGGTTACCGGGAAAGATGTAATCTCTTACATTGAAACAAGGCACAGGGAAGTCACAGAGATACTGACAAGGATGAACAAGGGCCTGCCGGACTACAGAATGACCGGTGATCTGGTAAACTATGCCGATGATAAGGTCTGGCACCATCATTCACAGCGCTGCGTTTCATGCGGTGCCTGCACTGCTATTTGTCCTACCTGCACCTGTTTCCTGTTGATCGACAAACCCGGTTTTCACAAGGTGAAGCAAATGGATGCCTGTCAGTATCCCGGGTTTGAACGTGTTGCCGGAGGAGAGGATTCACTCTCCGAACTTCCGAAAAGATTCAGGAACAGGTATATGTGCAAATATGTCTGGAAACCTGCCAAATTCTCAGGCCTTGCCTGCACAGGTTGCGGGAGATGTATAGAAGCATGTATCGGGAAGATAAACAAGAATGAAATATTCAGGGAACTGGCTAAATGAAAATACGGATATGCCTGCCGATGTGAACATATACAAAGCTCTCAGGGCTGAGCTTACAGAGGTGATTACCGAATCACCGCTCATAAAGACTTTCGTCCTGATTCCGGAGAAGGAATTCTTCTTCGATACCGGACAATTCATAGAACTTGCCGTCGACGGGATCGGGGAAGCTCCCTTCACACCATCTTCATCACCGCTTGTTCACGACAGGCTTGAGGTAACTGTCATGAAAACAGGTTATGTCACTGAATACATGCACAACATGAAACCCGGTGACCTGATGGGGATAAGAGGTCCGTACGGAAGAGGCTACCCGGTGGAAAAATTTTTCGGGAAGGAGGTGCTCATACTTGGAGGAGGTTGCGGACTGGCACCTATAAGGTCGTTGCTTTACGCTCTCGAGCATGTTGTTGACAAGCTTGAAAAAGTGACTCTGTGCTACGGATCCAAAACACCCTCCGACTGTGTATATAAACCGCTTTTTGCACGCCTTAACAAGATCGATAAATTTGAAACATTCAGAACTGTCGACAAGCCTGACGACGAATGGAATGAATCCGTTGGTGTGGTGACAAGCCTGCTCAACAGGATACACATTGATATAGATAAATCAGTGGCAGTAGTCTGCGGTCCTCCTGTTATGATGAAATTCACCACAATAAGACTTCTTGAAATGGGCTACCCTGAAAATAAAATTTACCTGTCGATGGAAAAGAATATGTCCTGCGGACTGGGTAAATGCGGTCACTGCATGATGGGGAAATTTTTTGTCTGCAAGGACGGTCCCGTATTTACGTACAACGAACTGAAGGATACACCTGATATTTGGAGTTAGTTAATTTTTAAGAAATTGAGTCATGGAAATTACAGTTGATGATCTTAAGAAAATCAGGTTTTTCGACGATTACACCGACCAGCAGCTTGAAATATTCACTGCGATAAGCTGCATAAAAGAGATCGCTGTAAAAGAAGTCCTTTTTGAACAATATGACAAGCTCAGTGAAGTAGCAGTACTTCTTGAGGGGACTCTTTCCCTGGGAATAAGTCTGGCAAAAGAGAAAAGGATACATCTCGGGACTATTGAAGAAGGTCAGTTTTTTTCGTGGTCGGCACTTTTCACACCCTTTATAGCAACGGCATGGGTAATGGCCGTAACTCCTGCAAAATTATTGGCGATCGACGCTGTAAAGCTAAGGGAAGAGATTGACAAAGACTGCAGCTTCGGGTTTAGAACAATGTCAAAAATTGCTGTCACATTATCTCAAAGATTGAGTGACACAAGGTTTCAGCTGATGAACCAGCTGATGCTGTAAAAATTCAGATTTGGGTTTAGCGAAACTGTCACAAGGATATTATGAGTAAGAGCATACTTATCGATCTGATGAAACTGAGGAGCATAATGGCTGACGATCCGTCAATTGAACTGCCTGAAGCATTGTTCTATCCAAAGCGCAACGAAAATGGTCTGAAGACAATCAGGGAACTTGCGGTCTTCAGGTTTACCTGCAGGAAATGCGAGGATGCTCCGTGCATAGCTGCCTGTCCGGCGGATGCCCTTGAAAAAGACAGCGACGGAATCATCAACCGCCACACTAACCTGTGTGTATCGTGCAAATCATGTGTTACGATATGTCCTTTCGGAACAATGATGACGGATTTTTTCAAACATCACAGGAACCGTGACATTCTTTACGACCTGGCAAGCACTGAGCAGATGGAAAAATTCGCAGCAGCATGTCCTCCAGGCACTGTGACTATTACCGACACACATGAGTCGCCCGTGGATAATATTTACAGACTGAACAACAAAGTTCTGGTAAAAGATCTTCTGTACAAAACGGATTAATATAAGCAAGCATGGCAGTCTATTTGTTCTATTTTCTTGTTTTTCCGGGTCTTTTATTCGCAGCCGTCGCCGGGGGTTTCCTGTCATGGTTCGACAGGAAGATAACTGCCAGGGTGCAATTCAGAAAAGGGCCTCCCCTGCTTCAGCCTTTTTATGATTTCTTTAAGCTGTTGCTGGTAAAAGAAACAATCCTACCAAAACAGGGATCACCTTTTATATTTCTTGCTGCTCCGGTTTTTGCACTTTTCGGCGCCACTACGGCTGCCATATTCATCCTTTTACCACTGTTCAACATTACCTCAGGTTTCAGGGGTGACCTCCTGGTGATATTCTACCTGCTTACTATACCCTCATTTTCATACGTGATAGGTTCACTTGCATCCGGAAATCCTCTTGCCTCAGTGGGAGGATCAAGAGAGATGAAGCTTATCATCAGCTACGAAATGACCTTCCTCCTTGTAATTGCAGGAGTTATTATGAAATCGTCCCAGAACTTCGACCTGTATTCTGTAATAAGCATACAACAGAATTCTTCACCCTTTATCGGAAGTATTTCAGGGGTTCTGCTTTTTATTGTTGCCATTTTCTGCATCCAGGCCAAGCTGGGACTTGTTCCATTCGACATGGCTGAAGCAGAAACAGAAATCAACTCGGGTGCTTTTATTGAATATTCAGGCGTTCCCTATGCCCTGATAAAACTTACAAAATACATCATGTTACTGATCCTTCCCGCGTTTATTACAGGTCTGCTTCTAAAGGGCTTCAACCTGAACGGCATAAACATATTATGGGCTGTACTGAAACTTGCGGGAGTGGTACTGCTTCTTACACTTATAAGGAATACAAATCCGCGACTTAAAATAAAACAGGCAGTGAGCTTCTTTATGATATGGATGAATCTTATTGCCGTGATCGCAATTGTTCTTGCATATTTCGGTTATTAATACAGAAAGACGTGGGCTTTAAAAGTTACTGCTTCAAAAAATCATTATGGGTGTTCCACTTCGGAGGAGCATCCTGCAATAACTGCGATATTGAAATTCTCGACTGTCTGACTCCCCGCTTCGATCTCGAAAGATTCGGCATCCTTCTCGTCGGGAGCATCAGACATGCAGATGTTCTTCTTGTTAACGGCTCAATAAACCGCAGGGACAAGGACAGGCTGCTGGAATTATACGAACAGGCTCCAAAACCTATATTAGTGGTCGCCATAGGAGCATGCGGATGCACAGGAGGGATTTTTGCAGAAGGCAACACCTTTGCCGGACCGGTTGACAAGATCATCCCGGTGGATGCATATATACCCGGTTGTCCTCCAAAACCCGAAGCTATTTTAGCAGGCATAGTTAAGCTGGTTAAGAGCCTTCCCTGATATGAAGGGATGATAATTATATTGTAATGACGTGATATACTGTTAAATGGAATCTGAATTAATACTGAAGAAGCTAAAAGAAAAGTTCGGCCCCGGTGTCATCGAAACTGAAACAAGAAGTTACAAAAGATGCACGGCAACGATCGATCCCGCGAATATTACCGAAGTAGCGGAATATCTTTACAAGGATGAAGGCTTCAGGTTCATTATTGCCTCAGGACTTCACACCAGGAGAGGCTTTGAAATACACTACCACTTCAGTTTCGACAGCACAGGACTGATTCTCAACATTCATGTTATTCTGAACCCTGAAAAACCCTCCATTGAATCCCTTTCCAACCTGTTTAACGCTTCAAACTGGATAGAAAGGGAGATACATGAGATACTGGGTATTGATTTTATCAATCATCCTAATCTTGAAAAGCTTATTTCGGAGGGCAACTGGGCAGAAGGCGTTTACCCTTACAGAAAAGAGTTCAAATAGAAAATCCATGAGCAAGAAATTCCTCATACCAATAGGTCCCTATCATCCGCTCCAGGAAGAGCCTGAGCTCTTTAAACTCTACTGTGACGGTGAAATTGTTAAAGACATCAAGTGGGAAACCGGGTACAACCACCGTGGCATTGAGAAACTGTCTGAATCGAAAACCTACGACCAGGTGTTTTTTCTGGTAGAAAGGATATGCGGAATATGTTCAACCTCACATCCTTTTGCCTTTGCCAACGCTGTGGAAGAAATTGCGGCTGTTGAGATTACTGACAGGACAAAGTACATCAGAAGCATCATCGGTGAGCTGGAACGCATTCACAGTCACCTGCTGTGGGTCGGCCTGGCAGGTCATTTCCTGGGTTACAATACGGTTTTTATGTGGGCATGGAAATACAGGGAACCGATACTCGACCTGTTCGAAATGATAACCGGAAACAGGAACAGCTATGCCATGTTCAGGGTGGGAGGCGTGAGAAGGGATATTGAAAATAACAAGATAGAACCTGTAAAAAAGATACTTGACGAATTTAAAAAGAAAAATGACCTTCTGACAGGAGCCGTAATGGACGACCCTGTTATCCATGCAAGAACAAAGGGAGTGGGCGTACTGACCAGGCAGGACATCTTAGATTATGCTGCGGTAGGTCCTACAGCCAGGGCATCAGGCGTTGCCATAGATGTTAGAAAAGACGATCCATATGCTGCCTATCCCCTGGTGAACTGGAAGGTGATCACTGCTGAAGAAGGTGATGTGTTTGCGAAAGCAGAAGTAAGACTTCTTGAAATGTATGAGTCAATTTCCATCATAGAACAATGTCTGGAAGGGCTCAAAAAAGAAAAAGAAGGGGATATCCTGGTGAAAGTCAAAGAGATACCTGAAGGTATCGGCACCGGCAGGGCTGAAGCTCCCCGGGGAGAAGTATTCCATTGTGTCTTTTCCGACGGTTCAAATTCACCCCTCCGTCACAAGATCAGGGCTCCTAGCTATACCAATATAGCGACATTCAAAAAATCGTGTATCGGCCAGACCATCTCCGATGCAACCATTTCTCTGGCTGCCGTCGACCCGTGTTACTGCTGTACCGAACGTCTCGCAGCGGTATACGATTCAGTGTCAGGCCGGAAATTATTTAACGCCAGGGAACTGATAGGATTATCATCTGACCGCACTTCGGAACTCAGGATTAAAAATGATCTGAAATGAACGAGCTTTCAAACCTGATATCGGCCAATGCCGCAATGGCAAATACTGAATATGCGATAATTATTACGCTGGCTGCAGGATTGCTGTTGTTCGCAATTCCAGACAGGGCGCGGACAATCAAGGGGATCACAGCCCTGGTTGTGGCAGTGGCTGCCGGCATACTTACGGCAGGACTTTACACTACAGGATCACAACGGTTTGTTCCCGATTTATGGAATGCTGGTAAATATCTTTCATTAAGAACCGATAACCTCAGTACACTGATACTCTTTTTTATCAGTCTGTTCTCGGTACTGATACTTTTATATTCCCTTATTTATCTCAAGGGCAGAAGTATCAAAAATTTTTACTCATGGTTTCTTCTTACGCTTGGATGCTCATATGGGGCAGCCGTAGCTGACAACCTACTTCTTTTCCTTACCTTCTGGGGAATACTGGGCCTGACGCTTTACAAGCTGATAGAGGGCAAAGACGAAGAGAGTTCCGCTACTGCAAAAAAGAGTCTGATACTTATCGGAGCTTCCGACAGCATAATGATAATAGGTATTGCAATACTCTGGAGGATAACCGGGACCCTCAATATGAGCGAAATACAGATATCAACAGGAAGCCCTGTTACAACTGTGGCTTTTCTGGCCTTGCTAGCTGGCAGTTTTACTAAAGCTGGAGCCTTCCCCTTCCATACATGGGTTCCCGATTACGCTATGAATGCCCCGGCAGTATCTTCAGCATATCTCCCTGCATCCCTCGATAAACTGCTGGGTATCTATTTTCTTGCAAGGATACTTAACGGGATGTTCATAACAGGAGAATGGCTTACATTACTTCTTCTGATTCTTGGTGTTTCGACAATAATCACTGCAGTGATGATGGCCCTCATCCAGCACGACTACAAAAAACTGCTTGGCTATCATGCAGTTTCCCAGGTCGGGTATATGATTCTCGGAATGAGTCTGGGGTCAGTGATTGGTGTGGCCGCGGGACTATTCCATATGGTAAACCACGCCCTGTACAAAAGTGGTCTCTTTCTCTCGGCAGGGGCAATTGAATACAGGACCGGCAAGAATAAAATAGATGATCTCGGCGGTCTGTCTCGTGCTATGCCAGTCACTTTTGCGGCAGCGCTCATTTTCGCGATGTCAATTTCGGGTATACCACCGCTGAACGGGTTTGCATCTAAATGGATGATTTACCAGGCAATCATTGATTTCGGTTCCGGGGCAGGGCTGGCAAACAAACTTTGGGTGATATGGCTCGGACTTGCAGTGCTGGGATCAGCTCTCACACTGGCAAGCTTCATCAAATTCATAGGAGGTGCTTTCCTCGGAAGAAGACGCAGCGAATTTGAAAAAGTAAGGGAAGTACCTTTCTTAATGTGGATTCCTCTTTCATTGCTGGCCCTGATGTGTGTAGGTTTTGGGGTATTTGCCACTAAACTTGTAGTACCACTCCTCCTGATGCCTGTTACCGGGACCTTCTCTTTTACTGGCTACTGGAGCTCAGGATTGGTATCACTGCTGGTAATTGTGTCGATCCTCGCCGGCATTTTAATTTACCTGGCAACAGGTATAAAAAAATTGCGCACTTCCGATAGCTTCATAGGAGGTGAGAAATTCCATGATCAGACCGCCTATCCGACGCCTGAGTTTTATAAAACATTCGGGGAGTTCAGGTTTCTTTCGGTTATGTACAGATGGGCAAACGAGAAATGGTTCGACATTTATGATCTCTCAAGACAGGCTGTACTCTGGTTCAGCCATAAATTAAGTCTGGGGCACAACGGTATATTGTCGGGATATATTATCTGGGTGCTTGCCGGCCTTGCTATACTTCTGTTGATAATGATCTAATAAGCTAAAAAATGGAAGCGGCTATTTCGGTAATACTTGTTTTAATGATCCTCGGAGCGATCTTTGCAATTCATGCCAAAGATTTGTTGTCAGCTGTGATAGCCTGTGGTATAGTTGGTTACGGACTTGTGATCTGTTTCCTCCTGCTCCGGGCTCCTGATCTGGCCATAGTCCAGATTGTGGTTGAAACAATAACCCTGGTGATAATGGTCGCCGTGGTTCTCGACAGCACCAGGCGGGAACCATTTTCCAAACCCGATATGAGGGATTACGTTAATATTTCCACGGCAGTGGTGATCATAGCGGTGATCTTTTTCTTTCTGAATATGGCATCAGGATCTCTTGATGAGTTCGGGAAGGGCTCTCTCAGGATGGCTGAACATTATATTGAAGGAGCATCTGAAAAGACCGGAAGCGCAAACCTTGTAACAGGTGTAATATTTGACTTCAGAGGCTATGACACACTGGGTGAGGCAACAGTACTTGTAACTGCAGTTCTGGGTGTTATAACGATATTAAGATTAAAAGGAAAGAAATGAAAGGCATGACTCTGATAGTGAAGAAGACTACCCAGCTGATAGCCGGAATAGTATTCCTTTACGGTATATATGTGGTGCTGCATGGTCATCTGACGCCGGGAGGCGGCTTTGCCGGAGGTGTGATAATCGCAGGCTCGTTCATACTTCTGACACTGGCTTATGGAAGTGATTTCATGAAGCTTACGAGGGAAGAGACTGGAACGACGATAACCGAGAACCTGGCAATTTTTACAGCTCTGTTAATAGCTCTGGCAGGTCTTATCACAGGCTCCCGTGTTTTCTTCAGCAACTGGCTTCCTGCAGGAAGGGTGGGAGAACTAATTAGCGCCGGAGTGATACCATTATACAACATATTCATCGGGATAGAGGTCGCAGCTTCGATACTAACCATATTCCTTGCACTAATAATTTTTAAAGAGGAGATAACAAAATGACGGTATACCTGCTCTGCTTCATATTATTCCTTGTCGGGCTATATGGCATCATCACCAGGAGGAATCTGGTAAAGATAGTCATATCACTGTCGATAATGGAATTCAGTGTTTTCCTGTTCCTTGCCATGATCGGATATGTTGAAGGAGGGTCCGCTCCGATTATTGACCCGGCAGCACCCGATACGATCTATGTGGATCCCTTACCTCAGGCGATGGTGCTGACGGCAATCGTCATCGGGCTGGCAACAACCGCAATGCTGATGTCTGTGATCATCAGGATATACAGAAAGTACAAAACACTCGATATTAGGGAGATAAAGAACTTAAGAGGATAAATGATGAATCCGCTGATACCCTTAATGGTGGCTGTTCCCCTTGCAGGGGGCTTCCTGATAATGATCCTGGGAAAATTCGTCAGGGATCTTAACAAGTACATCGCTACACTGAGCTTACTGTTTCTTGTGGCAGCAACGCTGGTGCTGATGGCCGGAACCGGAAATAAGGAAGCTGTTTACAGAGTAGGCGGTTGGGATAATATTAACGGTATACCGGTCGGCATTTACCTGGTTGCCGATGGTCTGAGTGCTATCGTTCTTTGCATAATAAACATTGTAGGTCTGTTGTCTGTAATATATTCCTTTACATATATCAGCCGGTACAGATCAGAGAACAACTACTATGCTCTTTTCTGCCTTATGGTGGCAGGCATGAACGGAGTGGTTCTCAGCGGAGATATTTTTAACATCTTCGTATTTCTTGAAATAGCAGCCATATCCTCTTATGCACTTGTTGCCTTTGGAGTGGGAAGGACAGAGCTTGAAGCTACTTTTAAATACCAGATACTCGGAGGAATGGCATCTCTTATTATTCTTTTCGGGATCGGGTTTATCTACTGGCGTACCAAAACGCTTAATATTGCCGATATCAGGTCGGTTATGGGAAGTGAAACCGGAAAGCCGATATATCTTCTGGTTCAGATGCTTCTTCTCTGCGGTTTTGGCCTCAAGGCGGCAGTTATACCTTTCCATGCCTGGCTCCCTGATGCACACTCATCAGCCCCCTCTCCCATTTCTGCAATGTTGTCGGGGGTATTGATCAAGGCTGTTGGTATTTATGTACTCATCAGGCTCTTCTTCAACATGTTCACTATCAGTAACGAAACAGCTGTTCTGATAACAACACTTGGAGCTCTTTCAATGGTGTTCGGCGTTTTCCTTGCGATCGGGCAGTGGGATATAAAGAGACTTCTTGCCTATCACAGTATCAGCCAGATGGGTTATGTTGTAATGTCGGCAGGAATGGGTATGATACTCCTTTCAAAAGGTATAAAACCTGAAGTTGCTGCACTGGCTATTGCAGGAGGCCTTTTCCATCTGATCAACCACGCAGCCTTTAAGAGTCTTCTTTTCCTTAATGCAGGAGCCATTGAATACAGGACCGGCACCAGGGATCTCAAGGAGATGGGAGGACTGGCAGGCCTTATGCCTGCAACATATTCAAGCTCTCTTGTTGCTTCCATGTCGATATCGGGCATTCCTCCCTTCAACGGATTTTTCAGTAAGCTGATAATCATCATCGCCGCTATTATGGCAAAATTCTATCTGCTTGCAGTCATAGCCGTGCTGGTAAGCATAATCACGCTGGCCTCTTTCCTGAAATTCCAGAGGTATGCTTTTTATAACAGGGAAGCAGCAAAAACGGGGAACAATATACGTGAGGTTCCTTTTCCTATGGTCCTGAGCATGGTAATAATGGCATTGTTCTGTATTCTGCTGAGTCTTGTTGCGATACCACAGATAAGAGATGTGGTATTGACACCGGCTGTAAATGTACTCATTGATCCTCAGTTATATACTTCACCAATTTTAGGAATGTGATATGAGATACGTGGCATTTTTCATTCTTGGTCTGATCTTCTGGCTGGCTATAACCTTTGATGTCTCTTTTGCCAACATTATAGTGGGATCGGCTGCTTCGCTCGTTTGCACACTTATTTTTGCCAGGTTTTATTTTACGGGTGTTAAGAAATTTCTTCAGCCCCGGCGATGGTTCTGGGGCCTTGTATACCTGGTGGTCTTTATCTGGGCATGTATCAGGGCAAACTTCGATGTAGCCTACAGGGTCCTTAGTCCGGCGATGCCAATAAAACCTGGTATTGTGAAAGTAAGAACAAGCCTGAAATCGGAATTTGCAAAGACACTTCTGGCAAATTCAATTACGATGACTCCCGGGACACTTACCGTCGACATCATAGGAGATGATTTCTATGTTCACTGGATCTATATACGTTCCGCTGATCCTGATGTTTATACTTCGATGATTATGGGGAGATTTGAAAAATACATAAAAAAGATCGTGGAATGAATACCTGGCTTGAAATACTGCTTTATGTCCAGATTGCCCTGAGCGGGTTGTGTCTGTACAGGATTATAAGGGGCCCTACCATTCCCGACAGGATGGTGGCAATAGATATTTTCGGGATACTGGTTGTGGGTGTATGTGCAATAATCTCAATCGACACCGGCAAGAGTTTCATTCTCGACATCGGCATTGCCTGGATAATTCTCAGTTTCATTGGCACGCTGACCCTTGCGAAATATCTGAGCGGTAAAAAATTAAACGAATAATATGATCGCATTAATAGTGATAAGCATTGGTATCCTGTTCAATCTTTTCGGTTGTATAGGTCTGCTGAGACTGCCTGATGTCTATAACAGACTGCAGGCTGCCACGAAATGTGTCACTCTCGGTTGCTGCAGCATCCTGGCTGGTGTGCTCATTCATTTCGGATTCACCGAAGCCGGGATCAAGGCGCTGATTGCTGTACCTCTGCTTTTCTTCAGCTCTACCGTAGCAGCACATGCCCTGATAAGGGGCACCTATCATTTTGGTGTGAAGATGAGCGACAAAAGCGTAAAGGATGATTATAAAGATGTGGAAAAATGAGATATCCTAAGATAAGAGAGCTTAAGGAAGCAGTTATATCGCTTCTGACTCCGGCCTATACCACCAGATTCCCGGCCGTTGCCCACGTCCCATTTGAGAACTTCAGGGGTAAACCAGTGGTTGATGACGATAATTGCGTGGGGTGTGAGACATGTGCAAATGTATGTCCTCCACTTGCCATAACATTTACCGACGATACTGAAAAACGTGTGCGTATCATGCGCAGGGATTACGGAAAATGTATTTTCTGCGGTCAGTGTCAGGACCATTGCATAACAGGTAAAGGTGTGAAGCTTTCGGATAAAATTTTCGACATTGCCGACACTGACAGATCAAGGGTTGTGGAATACCAGGAAAAAGAACTTCTTATCTGTAAAAACTGTGGTGCCATTATAACCACCAGGGAACACATTGAATTCCTCCACCGTAAACTTGGCCCAAAAGCCTTCTCATCGGTCCTTAATCTGATTGTTCTCAACGACAGTCTTAAACTTGCCGAAGACAGCGATACTGAAGTTGATGTGAAAGACGGGTTGAAAAGGAAGGACATGTTCAACATCCTGTGCCCTAACTGCCTGCGCCTTGTCCTTGTCAAATTTCTCTGATCAGGATGATTCCTGAACTTAAAAATCTCCTCAGCCTCACCTCCAAAAAGATCCTTTTTGTCGGTATTGGAAATGTTCTCCGCAGCGACGACGGAGCAGGAGTATATATCAGCAATAACATACATCCTCAGGAAAATATTGCCTCCCTTTCCGTTGAAGTCAGCATTGAAAATTATATCGGCAAAATAAATTCACTTGATCCCGACATCCTGATACTTATCGACTGTGTCGACATGAAGGAAACTCCGGGCACAATTAAACTTCTGAAAGTCGGTGAGGTTTCAGATCTCACATTCAACACTCACAATATCTCCCTTGCCAGGATAAGCGATTTCTTCAGGGCGGAAGTCTATATTCTCGGAATTCAGCCTGCCAATATTGGTTTTGGTGAAAATATTTCGTATCTTGTAAGAAGTGTTTCTGATGAAATTATTAACCATATTAACGACAGGAGGTAACCATGGCAGTTGATTATCTGTGTAAAATGTGCAAAGGACACCTTAAGGTAAAAACGTCTATTATCCTTGCGGCGTCAAAGTTAAACAGTTCTCAGAGAGGCCTTGTTCTTCTCGATCCCGAATTGGGTAACTACACCACTACCACGCATCCACCGTTTTCGATCGAAGAAGGTGAAGAGTACATCTACACCTGCCCTATCTGTCACTCGCAGCTGAACAGCGCAAAATACAACCATCTGGTAAGGATCATCAGAGTTGAAGAGGACGGGAAACAGTACGATGTCTATTTCTCGGATATCGGAGGTGAGAAATGTACATTCAAGCTGGGTGATGACAAAGTGGAAGTCAAAGGTCCTGATGCTGACCGTTATAACAAGTATTTTGATATTCCGGAAGAAGACAAAAAATACCTGTAATCAGTTGTTATACGCAAATTTTCAGGGACGCTTTCTCGGGCGTCCCTTCTGTGTTTTGTATGTTTTGTTCTCTGCCCGATTTATCTTATTTTTGCCTGCACTGACAATAATTTTAAATTCTGTGATAAGCTATGAATAAAGATGTAAACAAGATGGCGGCTGACAATATCCGCATACTGTCAATGTCGATGGTTGAAAAATCAAGGTCGGGTCATCCCGGAGGCGCCATGGGAGGAGCTGATTTCATACACATTCTCTTCTCCGAATTTCTGAACTTCGACCCTGACAATCCTTCCTGGATGAACCGCGACAGATTCTTTCTTGACCCTGGACACATGTCGCCTATGTTATATTCACAGCTGGCGCTGACAGGCCTGTTCAAAACAGAGGAACTCATGCAATTCCGCCAGTGGGGAAGTCCGACTCCCGGCCACCCGGAACTTGACATTTCGAGGGGTATTGAGAACACCTCAGGTCCTCTCGGACAGGGACATACGATGGCAGTAGGTTCAGCCATTGCTGAAAGATTTCTTGTTGCCAGGTTCGGAGAGCTTTTTTCTCATAAAACATTTGCTTTTATTTCCGACGGCGGCATACAGGAAGAGATATCACAGGGAGCGGGCCGCCTGGCAGGATACCTCGGGCTCAGTAACCTTGTAATGTTCTATGATTCAAATGACATTCAGCTCAGCACCGAGACCAGTGCCGTCACCGTTGAGGATACGGCAATGAAATACAGGGCCTGGGGCTGGGATGTCATTACAATTGAAGGGAACGATCAGCATCAGATACGTGATGCCCTGGGCAAGGCAATAAAGTCAACCTCTAAACCTGTTCTCATAATTGGTAAAACCATTATGGGAAAAGGACTGCTCGACAATGAGGGAAAGAGCTTTGAAAGAAAAACTTCCACACACGGCATGCCTGTTAGTGAAGCCGGAGGTTCGTACGAAAAATCGCTGGTGAACCTGGGAGGAGACCCTCGGCATCCCTTTATGATCTTCAGTGAAGTAAAGGAACTTTATGAAAAAGCTCTTGAAGAGAAGAGGAAAAAAGTCTCAGAGTGGAAGAAGAAAAAGGCTGACTGGGCTTCGAATAACAGCGATCTGGATAAAAAACTGACAATGTTCTACTCGGGAAGAATCCCTGATATAGATTTCGAAAGTATCCCACAGAAGGAAGGATCGGCTACCAGGGCTGCTTCATCGGCCGTTCTTGCAGCGCTTGCAAAGAATGTTGAAAACATGATAGTGGCATCGGCCGACCTTTCAAATTCCGATAAGACTGACGGATTCCTGAAAAACACAAAAGCTTTTCAAAAAGGAGATTTCTCAGGCGCTTTCCTTCAGGCAGGTGTGGCGGAGTTGACCATGGCTGCGGTTATGAACGGGATAGCTCTTCACGGCGGCGTTATTCCAGCTTGCGGAACTTTTTTCGTGTTCTCCGACTACATGAAACCGGCTGTCAGGATGGCTTGTCTGATGGAACTGCCGGTAATCTATATCTGGACTCATGATGCCTTCAGGGTCGGTGAAGATGGCCCCACACATCAGCCCGTCGAACAGGAAGCCCAGATAAGACTGATGGAACATCTTAAGAACCACCACGGAGATAACAGTATCCTTGTACTGCGTCCTGCCGACTCTGCTGAAACGACAGTTGCGTGGAAACTGGCACTGGAAAACAGGAAAACTCCCACAGCACTTATTCTCTCGCGTCAGAACATAAAAGATCTGCCACCGTCAGGGAGCAGCCGGTATTCTGATGCATTAAGTATGTCAGGAGGAGCATATATTGTGGAAGACTGTAACGGAAAGCCCGACATAATTCTTATTGCCAGCGGATCTGAGGTTGCCACTCTTTTTGAAGGAGCCGCGCTTCTCAAAAATGAAGGCCTTAAAATAAGAATCGTCTCAGCTCCTTCCGAAGGGCTGTTCAGGCTTCAAAAGGAGGAGTACCGTGAGACCGTCATCCCCGGGGGGATACCTGTTTTCGGGCTTACGGCCGGACTGCCTGTTACTCTTCAGGGGCTTGCAGGTCCTGCAGGTAAAGTATGGGGAGTACCGGGCTTTGGATACTCGGCTCCCTACAAGGTTCTGGATGAAAAATTTGGCTTCACCGCTGAGAATGTTTACCGCCAGGTGAAAGAGTATCTGGCTCAATATAAGAAGTAAACATTATGATCATTCGTTTTGGAGGCCGTCTCATCAACGGCCTCTTTTTTTTATATCTTTGCACCCTTTATCATTATCATGAAATACGACATAAAACCGGGAATAAAAGGTTTGATCTTTGATCTCGACGGCACCCTTGCCGACACAATGCCATATCATTTTGACGGGTGGAAGAAAGCCTGCATGAAATACGGAGCAGATATTGATCCGGCATTTTTACGGAAACATACCGGGAGCCCGGGGTGGATTATAGCATCCGAAATAGTAAAGAGCTGCGGACTTGAAGGCAAGGTAACAGCCGAACAGATAATTGAGGAAAAACTGGAACAATATTACAATGTGCAGCATAATGTAAAACCAATAGGCCCTGTTGCTGACATCGTAAACAAGTATCACGGTATTCTGCCCATGGCTGTCGGCACCGGAGGTCACAGGAATGCCGTGATCAGAACCCTTGAGATAACCGGCTTACTGAAATATTTTGATATAATCGTTACGGCGAATGATGTCACCAATTTCAAACCACATCCCGAAACATTTCTGAGATGTGCGGAACTCATGAACGTGGATCCTTCCGTTATTGAAGTCTTTGAAGACGGCGACCTGGGCATTGAGGCTGCCAGGAATGCCGGAATGGTGGTTACCGATGTCAGGTCGTGGTACGATTCAAACTGGTAAATGAAGAGGCAGCCTTCAAAGATCAGCCCTGTAATATCTATTCAACAAAAATGACCCGGAATCAAACCAGTATTTTTGTGGTAAGATTAGTGTAGCTGGTTTTAATATCTTCAAGAATAGTATTCGTCCTGCTTTCATCCTGCTCCACTATCATATATTTCATCCCGGCAGTGCCACTTGCTGCAAGTATTTCCCTGAAGTCGATAACTCCTTCTCCCACAGGTGCGATGTCAGTCTTGATAACTTCATAAAAGGGCGCTTCGCGTGTATACATGTCCTTGAGATGCAGAAGCTGAAATCTTCCGGGATATTTATTGATCAGGTCGACAGGATTGTGCCCAGCCTTGCTTGTCCAGAATACATCCAGCTCCATAGTTACAAGATCCCTGTCAAGTTCTGCAAGCATAACATCAAAATAAGGGATCTTCCCTTCTACGGTGGCAAATTCAAAATTATGATTATGATAACCGAACTGAATACCAAATTCCTTCATGACCTCCCCTATCCTGTTCCAGTTCTCTGCCATCCTCTGGTAACTGGCAATCGAAGTCCTCATTTCCTCAACTATCCAGGGCTGCAGACAGTACTTTACGCCAATTTTTGCATGATCTTCAGCCATAATCCTCGCATTGTCAAGAGTCACCCCCACTCCCTCAACCTGAGTGTGGCTGGCAATTATGTCCATTCCAAGATCACTAACGATCTTCAGGAATTCTGCAGGATCATAATTATAGAACTTTCTGTTTGCATAATCTGCAAGCTCAATAAAGCTGTATCCGGTATCAGCAACAAGCTTCAGGGCACCCAAAGGATCAGCTGTCATAGCATCTCTGATAGTGTAAAGCTGCAGCCCTAAATATTGAGATGCCTTGTCCTTACAACCATAACCTGACAGAAAAGCTGCGCCCAGTGCACCGGCAGCTGTCACTTTTATGAATTCTCTTCTGGACTGTTTGTTTTTCATGACGGATTATATCATTAATATTACAATTCTTTGTGACGCTAAAAATAAGCATAAGAAGTGAAAAATGAAATATACCCTTCAGATTAACTTAAATACACTGGTTAAGCATATTTTTCATATTTTTAATGTTGTTTTCCCGGGGATGAGATCAAGGATTTCGATATTTGCGTTATTGCTTTCAGGATTTCTGAGCCTGCAGGGCCAGCAGTCTGAAAATACCAACAGATACGGTCCACAGAAGCTTGAAGCCTCCGATCTGCTCTTTGTTGAAGACACGATTGAAATGAATGTCATTTCAGCAAGCCGCAGTTCAAAAAAAATAGGAGAGCTGCCCATCACGATCTTTGTCGTGACCAGGGAGGAGATCCTTCGCAATCATTACATCTCCCTGACCGATGTGGTAAAAAGCCTTCCCGGCATGCTTGTTTCCCAGCCCGGCAACGGAGAATTCGGGGAGAGCTTCAAGCTGAGGGGACTTATCGGTAATATGTACACCATGATACTTGTAAACGGGCTACCGGTTAAACCCGGAGGAGTCACAGGAATGCCCGTAGGCCCTCAGTTACCAATACGCCAGGCAGAAAGGATCGAGATAATATACGGCCCTGCTGCTGCCATATACGGTGCCGACGCAGTATCAGGCGTAATAAACATAATCACCCGCGAAGCCGAAAAAGGTACTTTCGTAATGGCAGACCTCGGACTGGGCCTCAGTGAATACAGAAACGGAAGTTTTATGGTGGGAGGAAAAACGGGGAAATACAAAAACATACTTCAATATACTTTCTACGGAGGATTGAATGAAGTGAGCGACCTGAATGTAGTTGAAGGCTACGATAAGATATACAATCCTTTGCAGTACCTGCATGAAAAGGGCACAGCCTTTTCAATAGGGGGAACATCATACAAAGCAATTGACATAACTGAAACACTCCTTCTGTCAGAAGGAATAAGCCCTGCGGAATTTGTCAGCGAAAATTACCCGGTTAATTATGAAGGCAGCCTTATCTCTCCTCTTGTCGAAGAGCTTCCTGCAGAAGGCAATAACCTCGGCCTGCATCTTAAATTCAAAGGTATATCATTGTCATACAACAACATGTACAGAAGGACACACAGTTCTCTCGGACAATCGCCATATCTGTTCAAATATAACAATCCTCAGAATTTCTGGGGAGAAAACATTCGTTCGACAGCTATCAGCTACAATCATGAATGGTCGCCGAAATTCTCCACCACAACCAATATCACCAGCCTTGTCTACAAGATGGACAATAATTCAAACATGGGGATAACTTTTATCGATTACACCGACAAGGTATACAGGTATGCTGCCGGCAGGGATCTTCTGTTCGAGCAACTGCTCACGATCATGCCCGGACCTGAACTCGAAATTATGTCAGGTATTACTTACCAGTATTCGGGGACCCTGCCGCAGACAAATTTCCTGGATGCACCCTTCGACCAGGACGACTACAGTTTCTTCAGTACCAAAGCAGGTTTGTACGACACTCTTTCCAATAACTTCGGAATAAACCCTATCGTCTACCATAACGTATCAGCCTTTGCCCAGGCATACTATTCGCTTAACAGATTCAGGTTCATGGGCGGAATAAGGATTGATAACAATTCTATGTACGGAGTCAGTATCAGCCCCCGTCTGGCAGGATTATTTATTATGAACCCGAAGACCAGCTTCAGGGGATCGGTGGGCTTCGCCTATAAAGCCCCTCCTCCATCAATGGCCTGGCAGTCGATTGCCTACAAAACCGGAAAAGCTCTCGACAGCCTGATATATCTCGCTGTCCCCAATCCCGGACTGAAACCGGAGACATTCATGTCGGTTGAAGCAGGGCTTATCCGTAATTCAAGAAGAGGCCTTCATACCAATATCTCATTCTATTACAATGTGGTAACTGACCCCATCGTCGAAATGTACAGGCCGGTGAACACATTCGGCCTTCCTGTGGCTGTAATCACACCTGAAACTGACAGTGTGCTCATAAGGGACAACAGCAGTGAATCAGCATCAAGATTATTCGGTATCCAAAGCACATTCAGGAAAGATGACCTCATAAAAAGGATCCGTCTTGACCTTGAACTCAGTTTAACACTGGCCATGTACAGTGATAAACGCCCCGACATACTGGAAATTGCAACCGACTATATAAGCAACCTGAGCCTCAATCCCAATCATTACGGACAGCTGAAAATCTCGGCCGAGCCTTTGAAGAACCTCTATTTTCAGATAACCAGTAACTGGGAATCGAGCTGGTTAAGGGTTCTGATGCCTATCAAGGAAATTTACGAAGACATCATTCAGGATTATGATGGTTACTACTGTATGGACTTTGTTGCCAGCTACAGGATCGGAGCCAATCTAAACGGCTTTATAAAGATCAACAATATTTTTGATGAAAAATATGGAGGCCCTGCCTACTCTGGAATGAAGAGTGCGCTTACCTATAATCCCCAGACAGGAAGAAGTATCAGCCTGGGTTTGACATACACCCTTAACTGATGGTTAGAAAATTACTGACCATATTATTGATAATTTTGTCATTACAGGCATCGGGTATGGCCAGCCCGGGCATTATTACCGCTATGCAGGATGATCTCCCGGAAGAGTGGGAAATTACATTACGAAAAAACCTTAAAGCCGGAGAAGAATACAGGAAACTGGGTCAGACAGCCATGGAAGCTGAAGTACTCAAAACTATTGCTGATGACTACTTTGAACTGGGTATCTATAAAAAGGCTGCACTTTATTATGAACAGGCTTCACAAAAAACAGCAAAAGATGAAGAGATAATCCTGTCAGATCTATACGAAAAAGCAGGACTTTCGTACTTCAACCTTATGCTCGACTCAGTGTCATCAATCTGGTATGAAAGAGCTGTTACCATCCTTGAAAAAACAGGCGATGACCAGGCATCTATGCGCTGCCGCGGACAACTGGGTATACTCTATTCACAGCTGGGATATCACGACAGGGCTCTGGCACAGTATGAACACATGATTGCTTTCTATACACCGGAGAACAACACCCGCGAGCTGGCTTCAGCATATAACCAGGCAGGTATATTATACTTCAGAAAGCAGGAGACCGGTAAGGCAATAGAACTGATCTCAGAAGCAATCGAAATTTCTCAAAGAGGCGGCACCGATGATCATTTCCTGACAGAAGCCTGGTCGAATATCGCCATTTGCTATCAGAATGCCGGAAATGAGATAGAAATGCTTGAATGCTTCAGCAAAGCCCTCCGGCATGCAACGGCCGCAGACAGAACAGCTGAGGCTGCCAGAATCCAAAGGATCATGGCTAATGTCTACTTCAAAAAAGGTGATAATTATCACGCTGAAGTATATTGCATAAGTTGCATAGAATCAGCATTGAAGTCAGGAAATTCAGACGCCCTGTACCTGTGCTACCACGATTATTCTGATGTTCTGGAAGACGGCAACGATTATATCAAGGCTCTCCAGTATTACGAAAAATATCTGAATCTGCGCGATTCGCTCAACTATGAAAGAAGGCTTGCGGAAAGATACAATGAAGACAGAATTGCTGAATATGAGGCAATTGAATCAAGAATAAAAAATGAACTTGCCGAGGAAGAGATCAGGGACCTGGAATTGAAAAACCTGAGGGCAGAAGCTGAGAGAAGAGAAAATGAAATAAACCTGCTTATAAAGGAAAAAGAACTGGACAGTCTTGAAAGAGAAAGGATCTCCCAGTCCCTGCTCCTTGAAAGAGAGAAGAATATTGCCAGGGAAAACCAGGCGAGAGTGATATCTCTGGAACAGGAAGCAAGGATTCAGCAACTTGAGATTGACAGGATCGCTGAACAGGAACGGCTGCTTAGAACCGAGAACCAGCTCCTCGAAACGCAGAGAAAGCAGGAGGAAGAAAATGCCCGCAAGGCCAGGCAGATAAGAAATATGGCTATCTTTCTCGTAATCCTGATGGTCATAGTTGCAGTTATGATACTCTTCGGTCTCATCTCAACCCGTAAAAAGAACCTGAAACTGGCAGAAAGCAAGAGGCAGATAGAGTTAATAAATTCTGACCTTGAAATGACAAATGCTGAAGTCATACGACAGAAGGAGATCATTGAACAGAAAAATCTGTCCATCACCGACAGTATTCAGTATGCCAGAAGGATACAGACAGCTGTGCTTCCGCCGCCCGACTTCATCGACAACTGGGGAATCGAGAATTTTATTCTCTTCAAACCTAAAGATATTGTGAGCGGTGACTTCTACTGGGGAGCGAATAAGAATGGAAGATTGTATCTGGCTGCAGCCGATTGCACCGGGCATGGAGTACCAGGAGCATTCATGAGCATGCTGGGACATGCATTTCTTGAAGAGATAATAAACACGAAAGAAACAGGCAATGCTGCAACGATACTGAACTTACTGAGAGAAGAGATAATTAACACACTGAGGCAGAAAGGCACGGCAGGAGAAACACGCGACGGTATGGATATTTCACTTGTTATCATCGACCGTCAGGCAGGAAGGCTTGATTATGCCGGAGCCAATAATCCTCTGTACCTCATAAGAGGAGGAGCTTTGCAAAAATTCCAGGCCGATCACATGCCGATCGGGATACACTTCATTTCGTTCACACCTTTTACAAACAAAAATATTAAAATAGAAACCGGAGATTATCTGTACATGTTCTCTGATGGTTATGCTGACCAGTTCGGAGGTCCCAAAGGCAGAAAATTCATGTATAAGCCATTCCAGGAACTACTCCTGAAAAACCATACTCTGCCAATGCCTGAACAGAAGTCGATACTTGAAAGGTCTTTTGAAGAATGGAAAGACGGGTATGAACAGGTCGATGACGTCCTTGTTCTGGGTATTAAAATATAATCCTCAATCCGAAATCCACAATCCGAAATCCGAAATCCTTAAACCTATGCCCGGCATCATCGTAACCTCCGACGGATCGCACACAATTTACCTGCCTGAGATAAATGAGCATTATCATTCTGTACACGGCGCTGTGCAGGAGTCGGAGCACATCTTTCTGAAAGCCGGATTCGACACCTGCAAGGCTGATCCTGTCAATATTTTCGAGGTCGGTTTCGGCACCGGACTCAATGCCCTTCTGACTGCTGCAAGAAGCCTGGAAGGATCAAGAGAGGTTTTCTATACTGCGGTTGAAAAATACCCTCTTGATGATGAAGTTATGAAGTTATTGAATCACAGGCATTATACAGGCGCAAATGGGACCCAGTTAGCAGATGCTATTAGAATGGCGTCCTGGGGAAAGATGACTTCGATTTGTAAAAACTTCAATCTTCTCAAAAAGAAAGCCGATTTACTCACCGAAGCCCTGGAAGGTAGTTTCGACCTGATTTATTTTGATGCTTTCGGGCCCGACAAACAGCCGGATATGTGGAGCAGGGAAATTTTCGAAAAGATTGCTGCCGTAACATCCTCAGGAGGGATACTGGTAACCTATTCCTGCAAGGGTGAGGTTAAGCGAATCCTCAGGGCAGTCGGATTCATTCCGGAAATGCTTCCGGGGCCTCCGGGCAAGCGTCATATGATGCGCGCCGTCAAAATCTGAAAAAAAAATCGTAACTGTTTTTTAGTGACCTCAAAGTATTATCTTTGCGGAAATTTAAAATTAAAATAATCATTATGAAAATCAAGGGAATTATCGTAATTACTGCTGTAATGTCCATGATGCTTGGATCATGTGCAAACAATGCAATACAGGGCGCTAAGATGAAAAGCAATATGGACTCACTATCATACGCTTTCGGAGTCTTTTATTATGGCTCACTCAGTACAGATAGTCTGGAGCTGAATCCAGTTCTGGTAGCAAAGGCAATGATGGACGGACAGGAACAGAAGTCGGAGATGACCGAGGAGGAAGCCAGATCGATTATTATGGACTTCATCAATATACGTGAAGCAGAAAGAGCTGAAAAAGAAGCTGAAGCAAACAAGGTGCTTTACAAGGATTATATAGAGGAGAATACTCTTTTCCTGGAAAAAAACAAGGAAAAGGAAGGCGTTCAGGTTACAGCCAGCGGTCTTCAGTATGAAGTGGTAAAGATGGGCAGCGGACAAAAACCATCAGCTCTCAGCACTGTCAGGGTACATTACACAGGAACACTTATCGACGGAACTGAATTCGACACATCAAGGGATGGAGAACCGGCTGAGTTTCCGCTTGCCAATGTTATCCCGGGCTGGACTGAAGCTCTGCAGCTTATGCCTGTAGGTTCCAAATTCATGATCTACCTGCCAGCAGACCTTGCTTATGGCTCAAGAGGCGCCGGTGAAGCTATCAGGCCTTTCTCAACACTTATCTTTGATGTTGAACTTCTCGATATTATCCAGTGATGAGAAACGCTGAAATACATACCGGCAAGGGTGTCATGAAGGTGAACTTCTATGAGGATGACGCCCCTGCTACTGTTGACAACTTCGTTTCGCTGGCAAAAAAGGGATTTTACGACGGACTTGCATTTCACAGGGTGATACCCGATTTCGTAATACAGGGAGGATGCCCCTTTTCAAAAGACATGGCTGATCCCAGGATCGGAACAGGGGGCCCGGGCTACAGGATCAACTGTGAACTTACCGGTGCCAACCAGTACCATGACAGGGGAGTTTTGTCTATGGCTCACGCAGGAAGGAATACCGGTGGATCACAGTTCTTTATCTGCCACAGCCGTTCCAATACCAAACACCTTGACAGGCAGCACACTTGTTTCGGAAAGGTATACGAAGGGGTCGAAGTTATCGACCTTATCCGTCAGGGCGACAAAATTGAAAAAATAATTATAAACGAAGACTGAAAAAAATGGCATTTGAAATTACCGGCAGAATAATTGAAATAATGCCTGTTAACCAGGTAAGTGACAAATTCCGGAAACGTGAATTCGTCATCGAAAAAAAAGAGTCGGGAGGGTCTGCTGTTTTTATCGATTATATCAAGTTTCAGCTCGTTCAGGATAAATGTGATCTGATAAATGAATCGTTTCTGAACGAAGACGTAAGGATCTGGTTCAACCTGAAGGGTAACAGGTGGGAGCGCGATGGGAAGGTGAACTATTTCACCAACCTCGATGCATGGAAGATTGAAAGAGTCACCGGTCAGGTTCCGGAAGAAAATGTGATACCCGGCCGTCAGCTTGAAGATATCCCGCCCGACAACGATGAGCTGAGCGATCTTCCCTTCTGAAGATACACCTGAAACTGCCCGGGATTCTTTTTAACAGAGAATTCTGAGTCATATATTGTAAAAGACAGGTCAATATACAGAATTATGAATAACCCTCTGTTACAGACATGGGATACTCCTTACGGCACACCTCCCTTTGACCTGATTAAGATATCACATTTCATTCCTGCAGTGGAAGAAGCTATAAAAGCAGCAGCACTGCAGGTTGAGGCAATAGCGTCGGACCCTGAACCTCCTGATTTTCATAATACTGTCGAAGCACTCGACAACACAGGGGAAATACTCGGTAATATCACAGCCGTGCTTTTCAACCTCAATAATGCTGAAACCAGCAAGGAACTACAGGCTGTAGCACAGCACGTATCTCCTCTTCTGGCGCGCTTTTCCAATGATATTACCATGAATGACAAACTCTTCAGGAGAGTAAGCGCCGTTTATGAATCACGTCATTCATCAGTTCCTGACACCGAAGAATTGTTGCTTCTCGAAAAACAGTACAGGAACTTCATACTGGGAGGTGCAGGTCTTGAAGATTCGAAAAAGAAAAGATTCCGGGAAATATCTGAGGAACTTTCCCGGTTATCGGTCAGATTCGAGGAGAACATTCTCGAAGACACCAACCTGTACGAATTACATCTTACCAGCAGGGACGACCTGGCAGGCCTTCCTGAAGGAGTGATTGAAGCTGCTGCCGCAGAAGCTAAAGGAAGAGGGAAAAAAGGATGGGTATTCACACTTCATTCTCCAAGTTTTGTTCCGTTCATGAAGTATTCCGACAACAGAAAGCTTAGGGAAAAGATGTTCAGAGCTTTTTCCTCGAGAGCCTACCATAATGACGACCATGATAATCGTGAACTTGCCTGCAGGATAGCAAACCTGAGACTTGAAATGGCTGTTATCCTGGGCTTCAATTCCTACGCCGAGGTAGCTTTAAGTGACCGGATGGCTGAGAATACTTCCGACGTAATGTCTTTTCTTCAGAACCTTTACGCAGCAGCAAAACCTGCTGCACAAAAGGATTATAACGCTGTAAGGGAATTCGCTCTCAAAACCGGACATCGGGGTGAACTTGAAAAATGGGATTGGGCTTATTACTCTGAAAAATTACAAAAGGCTGAATTCGATATCGATGACGAGGTCCTGAAACCTTATTTTTCGCTTGACAATGTGGAGAAGGCAGTCTTCAGCCTTGCATCACGCTTATACAATATCGGTTTCGTTGAAGATCATACCATACAGGCTTATCATCATGAGGTGAAAAGATGGAGAGTACATGATGAGGATAACGGTCGTCTGCTTGCGATACTGTATATCGATTATTTCCCCAGACCCGGAAAAAGCGGAGGTGCATGGATGACTAATTTCAGGGAACAGAAGATCATCAATGGTTCAGACATCCGGCCTCAGGTGTCTGTCGTAACAAATTTTACCCGGCCGGGAGAAACGAAACCCTCCCTCCTGTCATTCAGTGAGCTGACGACATTTCTGCATGAATTCGGACATGCTCTGCATGGAATGCTTAGCAAATGCCGGTTCGTCAGCCTGTCGGGAACAAATGTGGCACGTGATTTCGTTGAGCTTCCCTCACAATTCATGGAGAATTATGCATTTGAAAAGGAGTGGCTTTCGGAATGGGCCGTCCATTACAAGACCGGGGAACCCATCAGTGATGAACTTATTGATAAGATAAAGGCTTCCTCGACCTTCAACGAAGGATATGCATGCAACAGGCAAATTGGTTTTGCCTTTCTGGATATGGCATGGCATACCATTACAGGTGCTTTTGACCAGGAACCTGAAAAACTTGAATCTGAAGCTCTGTCAGGAACGGAACTCTTTCCTCACGTTGAAGGATCAAACATGAGTGTTTCATTCGGACATATTTTCGGAGGAGGTTATGCCGCCGGATATTATGGATATAAATGGGCTGAAGTACTTGATGCCGATGCTTTCAGCCTTTTCAGGGAAAAAGGGATCTTCGATACTGAAACAGCTGAATCTTTCAGACATAATATACTTGAAAAGGGAGGCTCTGAAAAGCCTATGAACCTGTATATTAAATTCAGAGGAAGGAAACCTTCCCAGGAAGCCTTTCTGGAAAGAAGCGGCCTTAAGTAATAAATAGAAATAGCTACAAGCAACTGTTTAAAGTATTTGTAAACCTCAACAGATGATATTCTTCTTTAAAACCGCATCAGAAAACATAATTGCTGCGGGAGCCGATCGCAATCTTTCTGCAAAAGATTACGAAAAACTTAACTGGCTCTTCGGAAATGCAAGATCGCTGGCAAAGACCAGTATAACAGGCCGGTTCATTGGACCACGAAAGGAAATGATCACTCCCTGGAGCACAAATGCTGTTGAGATTACCCAGAACATGGGAATAAGAGGGATAGCCAGAATCGAGGAGTTTTTTCCTGCCACGGAAACCACTCATCACGATCCGATGCTCCAGTCGTTATACGAAGGGCTTGATCAGAATCTCTTCACTGTCGACAGGGAACCTGAACCTGTTATAATGATCGATGATATCAGTGAGTACAATGAAAAGGAAGGTCTTGCCCTGAACACTGAAGAAATAGCCTATCTTGAAGATCTCTCGCAAAAGATCGGAAGAAAACTAACCGACAGTGAGGTATTCGGATTTTCGCAGGTTAACTCTGAACACTGCAGGCATAAAATTTTTAACGGCACTTTCATTATCGACGGTAAGGAACAGCCATATTCACTGTTTGAAATAATAAAAAACACCACCCTGAGGCATCCAAACAAAGTTGTGTCGGCCTATAAAGATAACTGCGCATTTATTCAGGGACCCTCTGCCGAGCAGTTTGCTCCTGCAACACAGGATAAGCCGGATTATTTTAACGTCAGGACCTTCGAATCGGTCCTTTCACTTAAAGCCGAAACACATAATTTTCCTACAACTGTTGAACCCTTCAACGGGGCTTCAACAGGCACGGGAGGTGAAATAAGGGATCGCATCGCCGGAGGCAAAGGAGCCTTTCCTGTAGCCGGGACTGCAGTATATATGACCTCATATCCACGACCCGATAATGGAAGACCATGGGAGCTGAATACTGATGCAAGACCATGGCTTTACCAGACTCCCGAAGACATCCTTATAAAGGCATCGAACGGGGCCAGCGATTTCGGGAATAAGTTCGGACAGCCACTTATTTGCGGATCGCTGCTGACATTTGAACACTTTGAAAATGACAGGAACTACGGTTTCGATAAGGTGATAATGCTTGCAGGCGGCATAGGTTCCGGAAAGAAAAAAGACAGTGCAAAATCAGTTCCTGTAAAGGGAGATCTTATAGTCCTTCTGGGAGGCGATAATTACAGGATAGGAATGGGCGGAGGTGCAGTATCATCTGTCGATACAGGAAAATTCGACAGTGCGATAGAACTAAACGCCGTGCAGCGTGCCAACCCGGAGATGCAGAAGAGAGTGTACAATGCTATAAGGGCTCTTTGTGAAATGGAGTCGAATCCTGTCATTTCAATTCACGACCACGGGGCAGGAGGTCATCTCAATTGTCTTTCTGAACTGGTTGAAGCCACAGGAGGCTCGATTGATATCAGTAAACTTCCTGTTGGAGATCCCACTCTCTCTTCAAAAGAATTGATCGGTAATGAATCACAGGAAAGGATGGGACTTGTGCTGAACAGTGCTTCAGTGAAAAAACTCCGGCAAATAGCTGAAAGAGAGAGAGCTCCGATATACGTCGTCGGAAACATAACAGGCGACCACCAGTTCACTTTCCTAAATCCCGTCACGGAAGAAAAACCCATTGATCTTAAACTTGAAGCTCTTTTCGGAAAGCCTCCAAGGACAATAATGACCGATAAATCGATTCCGGTTAAATGGGAAAAGGTTGAATATTCGCAGGACAGGATACATGATTACATCTCTATGGTGCTGCAACTGGAAGAAGTTGCATGCAAAGACTGGCTCACCAACAAAGTGGACCGGTCGGTAACGGGAAGGATTGCCAGACAACAGTGTGCCGGACCACTTCAGCTTCCTCTTAATAACCTTGGCGCTATAGCGCTTGATTACAGAGGTAAAGCCGGAATGGCAACTTCATTGGGGCATGCCCCGGCAGCCGGACTTATCGATCCTGAAGCCGGTTCGGTTCTTGCTATCGCCGAAGCGCTTACCAACATCATCTGGGCCCCTCTCACTCACAGGCTCAGGGGTGTTTCATTATCGGCTAACTGGATGTGGCCCTGCAGGAACCCGGGCGAAGATGCAAGGCTCTACAAAGCCGTGAAAGCAGCGGGTGACTTTGCCACAGCACTGGGAATCAACATCCCGACTGGCAAGGATAGTCTTTCCATGACTCAGAAGTATCCCGGACAGGTTGTCTTTGCACCCGGCACAGTGATTATAACGGCTGCTGCTGAAGTTAGTGACATAAGGAAAATTGTGGAGCCGGTGATCGTGAACGATCCCTACTCAAGCATCATCTATATCGACATGAGTCGTGATGATAAAAAACCCGGGGGCAGCAGCTTTGCCCAGGTTCTCAACCGGCTCGGAAATTCAAGTCCCACTGTGAAGGACCCTGAATACTTTGCAGAGGTGTTTAATACAGTGCAGCATCTCATTATCAAGGAAAAGATTCTTGCAGGCCACGATATCTCTGCAGGTGGTTTATTCACCGCTTTACTGGAAATGTGCTTTTCAAATACTTCAGGAGGCCTTACCATTAACCTCTCTGGACTTAACGACATTGATACCGTTAAACTTCTTTTCAGCCAGAATCCGGGTATACTGATCCAGGTAAAAGAGGAAGCTGAAGTTGCAGAGATCCTTCTTGAGAACGGGATATCATACCTGGCGTTAGGTCATCCCATAAACGAAAGGAAGCTTTTCATTAGAAACGAAGATTACAATGGTGTATTTGACATCGACGATCTTCGCGATACATGGTTCAGGAGCTCATATCTTCTTGACCGTAAGCAATCAGGTGAGGGTATGGCAAAGGCAAGGTTCAATAATTATATCCGGCACGAACTTAAATATGAACTTAAGGATTTCAAAGGGACATTCAGGTCGCTTGGAATCTCTCCCTCAAGGAGAAGGAAGAGCGGAACGGGAGCTGCCATAATAAGGGAAAAAGGAGTGAATGGCGACAGGGAAATGGCTTATGCTCTGTATCTGGCAGGTTTCGATGTAAAGGATGTTCACATGACCGACCTGATAACGGAAAGAGAGACTCTTGACGATGTAAGCATGATAGTTTTTGTCGGAGGCTTTTCGAACTCCGACGTCCTGGGCTCTGCAAAAGGATGGGCAGGAGCTTTCAGGTTTAATCCCCGGGCAAATAAGGCTCTTGAAAGATTTTACCGCAGGAAAGACACGCTTTCTCTGGGGGTATGCAACGGATGTCAGCTAATGGCTGAATTAGGCCTCATTTACCCCCGTCATAAAAAAATGCCCGGGCTCCTCCACAACAGCTCTGAGAAATTTGAGTCGGCATTTCTGGGTGTAAAAATTACCGAGAGTAACTCTGTGATGCTTGGTGATCTTGAAGGCATGGAACTTGGAATATGGGTAGCCCATGGAGAAGGCAGATTTTCATTGCCATACGACGAAAAAAGGTATAACATTACCATGAAATACTCCTCACATACCTATCCGGCCAATCCTAACGGCTCCGACTACGATGTTGCCGGGTTATGTTCAGATGATGGACGTCATCTGGCAGTTATGCCACACCTGGAAAGGGCATTCTTCCCGTGGCAGTGCGGTTGGTATCCATCAGAAAGAAGATCCGACGAAATAACACCCTGGATGAAGGCCTTCGTGAATGCAAGGAAATGGATTGAAGGTAAAAAAGTGAAGAGCGTCAGGTAACAGGTTGTTTCATCCTGTGTAAAGGATCGGTAAATCTTTTCACCGGATCGGCAGGAACGATTGCATCAGCTACTATTTCAGCTATATCGGCAACCCTGGTACTTGTCGCGGCAGCAAGGGTTTTCTTGCACAGAGGACAGGAGGTTGCAAGAATATCCGGATTTTTAACGGTAAGCATTTTCGCAGCATCGACAGCTATCTGATGTCGCTGATGATGATTTATCTTCATATTTCCAAGGCTTCCTCCGCAACATGGAGCATTTTCATCGTCGGCTTCTGTCTTCTGAAGCCTTACCACATGCCTTAAAACATCTTTCGGTTCATCATAGACACCTGATCCCCTTCCAAGATCGCAGGGTGTATGGTAATTAACCCTCTTTCTGATAAAATTCAGCTTCAGTATTCCCTCGTCAATCAGATCCTTGATGAACTGGGAATGATGCTGGACTTCCACGTCAAGGTAATAGCTTTCCCTGAACACCTTGTAGCATATCGGACATGAGGTGACAAGAGTGTGAGCTCCGGATTTCCAGATAAGCTCAGAGTTGTAGTTAATGAGTTCCCTGGCTTCTTTTGTCTGGCCGGCGAGCATAAGCGGTCTTCCGCAGCATACACCACCTTCTTTGTCTATAAATTCATACCTCACCCCCGAAGCCTCAAGGATCCTGATCATTGCATTTTTAACCGAAGGGGTGAGATGTGTCATGCATCCTGCAAAGTATAATACATCTGCTTTCGGGGGTTCTTCAGGTTTGAGAAAATCGAAGGCTGGATCCGTCTCAGTTTTTAGTGGCTGTGCAACCGGGTTGTCCGGAAAGTATCTTTTTAACAGGGTCTTTGACTCTGAGACTGACTCTCCTGCCCTTCTCTGTATCATCCTGATGGGGGTAAGTTCGATGCCAACAGGGCAATTCTGATCGCAGCGGCCACACATCAGGCAGTTGAATGCAATATCGCTGACATCTTCATTATTCCGGATACCTTTTAAAAGATAAGCCGACTGGATGCTCGTTATCCCGGTTGAAAAATTTAGCTGACATACATCGATACAAATCCCGCATGATGAGCATGAATATACCTGCATTTCGGTGAAAGCCCCAGCCCTGTCGCCCGTTCTTATTCCTGAGTTACGCGCAAATATCAGGAAGAGTTCCGAGGGGATGTGCATATATCTTGTTACAGGCAGAAGGATAAAAAATGTGCCTAGAGACAGGGAATAAAGCCACCAGAAGGGATATGCCATTTCGTGGGCAGGAAGAAATGAAGAGAGCCATGAACCGAGCGACCCGGTAAGGAAGCTTCCGGTTCCGTAGGCCCCGCTGGTAAAACTCTCGGCCAGGAGGCGGCTGGGAAATATCGACCAGAGGGAGAGCAATGCTATCTTGTCGAGTGGTTTCAATCTTGTAGTTTTTTTCATACCCACAACACGCGACCATATTCTTTTTATAATAGCCAGTAGCAGTCCCGATAATATGAAGGCGAGAATAAAATCCATCATAAATGCCCAAACGGCTTCTATGCCTGATCTGCCATGATCGGGATGAAAGAACTTGAAGAAAATAGCCTTGTAAGGCGGGTTAAGATGTCTTTCTCCGAAAATGTCAGCTTCAAGAGTCCCGAAAAGTATAAGAAGGAACCAGCCAAAAGCCAGGCTCATATGCATATATCCCAGCCTGGGATTGGTTTTAAAAATTCTCCTGTGAAGAAGGGATTCCATGAATATTTCCCTTATGCTCTGACCAAATGACCGTCCGAAAAAACCTCTCTGAAGCCTGAGTTTGTCGGGACGTGACAATCCGCGAAACCATATCACGCTCCTTACGACTGCATAAATCAGAATGAAATAGAGGCCTATGTTGAATGGTATGATAAATGGATCAAACTGCATCTTTAAAATTGTTTTTCAGAGCCTCACGGGCCAGGGTTATCACATTCCTGGTATTTACTCCCCTCGGACAAACCAGTGTGCATTTTCCGCAGAGCATACATTTTTTGAGATTCTCATTCACTTTGTCTAGTTCACCCCTCTTTAAAAGGATATTTATCTCCCTCAGACTAAATGAGGTAAAATTTCCTGTTGTGCATGTTGCAGCACAACAGCCACATTCTATGCAGACCCTGAAAGTGGGTTCTCTCTCATATATGTATTCCGCAACACTTTTGTCGTTTGCATCGTAGTTAATATGCCTTGCTTTCAATATTGTAAATCCGAATTTTTCCATCTCATGCACCTATGGTATTCAGATAATCCAGTACATCTGCAACGGCTGCCCTGGCATGGGAAATAGTCTCTGTGATGTTCATGGGCATGGTACAGGTCCCGGCATAGAAGATGCCGTTAATTTCACTTTTGTTACTTCCGAAATGATGATCGGCTGTAGCAAAAAACCTGTTTTCCCCGGTTTTCAGGCCTGCTTTACGGGCCAGCATGGATCCGCCTTCCGACATTTCCATCCCTGCCATCAGGACAAGCATGTCGAGTTCCATCCTGAGAGGTCTTCCGGCAAGTGTGTCTTCGACCTTGACAATAAGGCGTGTGTCAATGTTTTCCGCTACTTCCGAAACTTTTCCCCTTATGTAATTTATTCCATACTGTTCCTGTGATTCCCTGTAAAGCTCCTCATAAAGGGCTCCCCCCATCCTCATATCCATATAAAAGCAATAGATCCTTGCATTGCTTATTTTCTTTCTGAGTTCCATAGCCTGCTTTACAGCTGTCACACAGCATAGTTTTGAGCAATAGGGATTTCCTACCTTCTCATCCCTGGAACCCACACAATGAACAAGTCCTATCCTGCGCGGTATTTCACCATCGTGTCTTAACACCTCACCTTTACGGAACATCAGCTCAAGATTGGCAGAGCTGATCACGTTGTCGTAAATTCCGTAACCATATTCTTCCTTGCGTTCACTTCTGAAAAGATCGAAACCTGTTGAGATTACCACTGCATCGGCTTCGAGTTCCCTGCCGTCACCGGTTCTGAGGACAAAGCGACCCTGGTCCTTTTCCAATCCTTCAACCACCGTTCCTGTAAGAAGGTCGATGTTCTCCTTTGAAATCATTGAATCGAGATAACCAATGACTTCACCGCTGTCGCGATGATCAGGGAAAAGATGATACCAGGACCTGACGTTTCCACCTGTTTTCTCTTCCTTTTCCACAAGTGTAACCGAACATCCGGCTTTGGCAAGTTGTCCTGCGGTTTCCATCCCGGCAGCACCTGCTCCGATAACTATTATTCTGTGTTGCATTTCAGACATTAATAAGATCTGCCGGTACAGGCATCTGCTTCCCGTCCTTAGTCCTGAATTTATCACCGGGGTCAAATTCCACACCCATTTTTCTGAGGAGTGGCTCCGACTGTACCATATGGAACTGGAGCCCGAGGTCCCATGGATTATAACCCATCACCAGTCCGGCAAGTTCCTCGTAAGTGAGAACTGGTATTGCTTCTCCATTGTTTCCGTACACTGTACCCTCCATTTCCCTAGCAGTATACTGCCACTTATCCATGAACATTGTGCAGCCCGGGCAGTTGGTTAGAACCAGATCGGGATTAAAAGGCTTCATTGAAGCGAATTTTTTTATTGTATTCGACATTGAATAACCTCTGTTGGCCTGGACAAGATACTGCCTGAAACCGAAACCGCAGCAGTGTCTTCTTTCCGGGTAATCGACAACATTACCTCCCCATGATTCGATCATCCCGCTCAGCACACGCGGAAATTCAGCTCCTCCCACACCATGTTTCGGGAACATCTTGGCATAATGGCAACCAATGTGTTCTACCACGTTCAGTGGCAATCCGGTATGCTTGTTTACAAGAAGATATTTAGCCTTTGAGGCTATCTCATTGCTGAATTTATAAATGATATCGCTGGTATGAGCTACATTCTCCGGTATATCAAATTCTCTTCCCGTTGCTTTGAAAAGATCTTCCCTTGTCTGCTCAAGTTCTTTCGGAAAGTGTTTCCAAGTCTCAAGGATCTCTGTGTATATCCCGAATGAAGTGACGCAGGATATTGCAATATTCTTATAACCCGACTCCTTCATAAGCGCAAAGTGGCGTGCTACCACTGCCATTATGGTGCGCAGGGGCACTATATCGCTATGATAACCGATCCCGGTACAGGAAGTATGTGAAGGATTCTCATACACATCCTTTCCCAGCACTTCTCTCATAAAATGAAGAAAGAACTGTTCTGAGCCAGGAAAAAAACTCTGTCTTATACATGATCTTACATAGAAGAAATGGTCATCAGCAATTTCTTTCTGATAGTCAGCCCATATTCGTTTTTTCCCTTCACTTTTCATGTCCGTTGACAACTTTTAACTTTAGTGTGTATGCCTGTTGTTATTCGCTTTAAAAACTTCATTGAAATACTCATTATCAATCCCTTCATCATCGATGGTGAGTCCCATTTCTTTAGCCTTTATTTTCGAATGCTTTTCTATGGAATCAAAAAGGTCGGTTCCGCCGGTAACATCGAATATCTTTCTAAGCTCGTCTCTGGCGTCATCGGGTATTTTTCTGAGAGGTCCTTCTCCCAGTTCATCTATATTACCGCCCAGCCTTTCATAAATGTCTTTCGTGTTTTCGATTATATATTCCCACACGGGTCCCTGTTCACGGTGCATCTCAGGGCTTACGGCATATGTAGCAACGCAGTATCCGTACCTGAAAATATTCTCTCCGACAGTCCTTTTTATAGCAAACTGCTGCCGGCCTTTCTCCGATTCCGTGAAGAAGCCCAGTTTCTGGGAAAGCGTTCTCAGGGCCATAACCACAAAAGCCGGAGTATTTCCCCTTGGGCATCTTGTCTTGCACGACATGCATTCACCACAATACCAGATGGTTTCGGATCGCAGAAGCTTTTCTATCCCTTCATCATTGCCTGACTGTACCAGGTCGACAATTTTACGCGGATCATAATCATAGAATTCGGCAGCCGGGCATATGGCTGTACATACGCCACAATTCATACAGGCTTTAAGACCTTCCTCAAACCTTACATCCTGCTTTAACAGCTCATGGTAACGGGTCATAGCGTTGACATTGCTTTTTTACCAATACAAAAATAACCACAGGATACAAGGGTCCTAAGACTTTTTACACCTATTTAATAATAGTATTTATACTTATATGATCTGTGATCAGGGGATTACAACCCTTCCTGATTGAAGCCGGAGATGTCTGTCAGCCAGCTCTGCAATGCGCAGATCATGGGATGCAACGATTACACTTCCTCCGCTGCTGTTGAATTCCTGAATCAGAGACATCAGAACGTTGCTGTTATCCGGATCAAGATTTCCAGTAGGTTCATCAGCAAGAAGGAGAACCGGTTCTGAAATAATTGCTCTGACGAAGGCAGTTCTTTGTCTTTCGCCGACACTCAGTTCAGATGGAAATTTGTTTTTCAGTGAGGAGAGAAGACACTTTTCAAGGAGTGCTTCTATTCTGAGGCATTGTGAGGGATTGTGACAACCGAGTTTAATATTCTGAAATAGTGTCAGGTAGGGCAACAGGTGAAACTGTTGAAAAACGAACCCTATATTCTCCTTTCTGTAATGTGCGAGTTGCTTTTCAGAACCCTGATAAACATTCCCTCCCTCAAACATCACTGTACCGGCATCGGGACGGATGAGTCCTCCAATGATGTTAAGAAGGGTCGACTTACCCGAACCGCTAGGCCCTGTCACCGACAGAAAATCGCCTTTGCCGAGAACGCAGCTTACATCTTCAATAGCAATAAAGATATCTTCCCCCTTCGTGTATTTTTTTGTTATATTTCTTATTTCCAACATATTAAATCAGGAATATTTCTGTATTTGCGGAGCTTTCATTCCTCGCTCAGAATCCTGGCAGCATCAGTCTGTGAAGCGATAAGCGCGGGGACCCAGCTTGCCAGCATCCATAGAAGAGGGAATATTATAACGGTATATATGAACAGGTTCCATAAGATCCGGATATCACCTGCAGTGAACCTGAATATCTCGCTCCCAAAATACCATGCGAGAGCACTTCCTGTGAAGAAACCGGCTATCCCTCCGGCAAGACCGAGAATAAAGGCTTTCGAAAGGAACAGGAAAAGAATACCCTTTTTATCCGTTCCGAGAGCTTTCAGTAATCCTGTCTCCCTGCTTCTGGCAGATACGTTCTGGTAGAACAGCAGACCGGTTATCAGAAGGCATGACAGCACAACAAAGGGAATCAGAAAAGCGCCATATTTGTTCATCATGAGGCGCTGATTTTCCCTGGCCTCTGCAATACTGCTTATTTCCGTCACTTCAAGGTCGGGAAATACAGACTGAACCTGGTTTCGTGCATTCTTTATCCGGCCGTCGTGGCAAACACAACCCAGAGCTTCGATCTTATTTATTTTTCCTTCCATGCAAATAAGAGCCTGAAGGTCGGACAGGTTAAAAGCAACGCCCTGATCTGTCATTCCTTTACCTTCGGGCAATCGCTTTGAAATTTCAAATTCATGAATTCTGCCATCACTGCCTGCGATCCTGAACGGCATACCTTCCGGTATATTTCTTGAAAGCAGTGCACCTACCTGAACAGTTCCTTTTTCAACATCTGTTCCCATTATCTCCTGCTGTGGTAGAAACCTCTGCATTGCTTCGTCCTTGTATCCGATCAGCATTATCTGATGCGATGATCCATTCGGATCTTTCCATTCGGGGTATTTCACCTGAAGTATCCCTGTAAGATGCCTGACAGCATCAAATGTCCTTGATTCAGCAAGAACATCGACGTAGTTCTCCGGAAATACCCTGAGATTATTTACAGTGTAAAAATCAATAAGATCAGTGCCTTTGGGAAAAATATAGAGATTCAGGCCCTGTTCTCTCATGATTTTCCGGGTTTCATTCTCACTTGCTTTGCTGAGCGAGTATATTGCAACAGAAGCGGTACAGGCAATAAATACAGTTAACAATATTATTGATGAGTTAACTTTACGATAGAACAATTCTTTGATTACCAGACTTAAAAGGTTCATACAATGTCTTTTCTTCTTTTTCTCAGAACATAAACAGACAGTACCACGACCACAAACAGAATCATTATACCGGTAAAGGCCAGGGAAAATGTGAGTGATTTATCTTCCTTCATTTCAAGTATTTCCGGCTGATATTGGTTCAGACCATCACGCTGATCCGTCAGCCATTTGGGAAGAGGCCGCTCCTGAATGGTGTTCTGTAAGGTGCTGTCCTGCTTCATCTTCAGTGATGCAATAAAATAGGATCAGCATCGAGTATCCTGTTCACGAGGGCCGGCATCGGATTTTCCCATTTATTTGTAAAAAGGATGCTTGCACCGGGCAGGTCGTCCTTTATCAGGCAGCTGCAATCGGCAGTCAGAAAATCGATCATCAGATCAATATTTTCATCTGTAATACCTCTTCCCACCAGAGGTTCAAGAGCTCTGAATCGCCCAAATACTCCATAGAGCATTGGCTCATTCAGGTCTTTAAGATCATCTTCAACATTAAGCAGCATTGAAGAAAAATGCAATTCTTCCGGGTCATTCCTTCCCAGTTCCATAACAGTTATGGCACTGCCGAAGGGAGAATTGTCAACAGCTTCTTTAAGTATCTCATACCGGAGCTTATCTTTAGCTTCGTCTCCTGATCTGAGATATACCATAACACATAGCTTTCCCGCCATGATCTCGTCTGCGACCTTCTTTCTTAACGGTGAAACTGATAAGCCTTTAAGTTCATCAGCATTATTGAAAACTGCAAATGGCACATTCCTGTAAGAGAGCTCATAATACGTAGATTTTGCATTATCTCTCACGACTGTCCGGAATTTAATATTGGCATCCTTCACTGCCCCGGCTATATTTTCATTCTGCTGCCGGAGTGATCCCGAAGTCTGTGGTGTATGGTAACATACCAGGAGGTAGTCTTCGGGGGCTTCGTTTAGCAGAACCCATTCCGAGACTTTGGTTGTGCAGGTCAGTCCTATGAGGCCTGTCAATGTTAATATCCTGATTAATAACATATTCATCTGAACGAACTTGTTTCTGCAAGTGTTTCTTCAATAATTTCCACTCCTGAAATAAGAGTATTACCTTTAAGGGGAGTAAGTTCAATTCTTAGTGTTTTGCCGGCTCTTATTCCTTTAAATGATCTGACCACTTCTGTATTGCAGCCACCAGCTTCCTTCACTATATCAAAATTATCCAGAACCCTGGTGTTCTGGATGGCCACATTACAAAGTCTCTCACCCTCTTTCATATCCTGAAGTTCGGAGAAATAGAGGTTCACGGAATAAACGGCATCTGTAATATCTTCTTCTTCCGAAAGGGTTATTTCGAGGGTTGTGATGCCTCCGACGGCACTTGAGCTTATCCATGGAGTGGACCGTGAGTTTATTGTATAAGGTTCTTTCCTGACTGTGAAATATTCATTTGTGTCAATGGATACCTTTATTTCAGGATTCATTCCTGACACAAAGGGATATTCAAACCACAGTACATCGTTGTCAGCTCTGCGGTCTCCGGGTGCATTCAGATTCAGCCCCAGCTGTTTTATTCTTTTGCCGTTCCAGCGATAGTTGCTGTTTGTCCAGTAACTCATCCATGGCATGTGGATCAACGCAAGTGACGTCTGATTCTGATACGGGCACTGGCATGTACGTGTATAATCAGGTGAATTGAGTACCCCGTCAGCGGCTATCAGGTTTGTTGAACATCCCGGCTTCCATCCGCCGAGGCTTGCGGTACCTTCGAAGGTCTCGAGGTTCATGAAACCGGCTGATGCTGACCGGAAGGTAAGCAGGTGTTCACTGGCTGCAACAATTCCACAGCCATATTCACGTTTGAAAGTCCATTTCAGCTCTTCACCAGTCAGGGGATCCTTTTCAAGTATCTGATCGCCTGTGAGAAGAGAGAATGCTTCTCCGTTTGTATATATCCTGTCGTTATGGATAATGGGAGGATTGGTATATCTGACAGCCCTGTCCCATATTATCTTTTTTGAATCAACATTATAGGCTATCATCCTGTTTCCCTCCTCTCCGTTCAGCATATCACGCGAAGGTCTTGTAGCCTGAAGAAGTAGTCTGTGTTCAGCTGAATAACCCAGCCAGGTACCAAACACATCTACAGTCTGTTCATAAAGGATCCTGCCTGTGTGTATGTCTACATATAAAAGACGTGATCCCTCAGGGATCGGTTCTCCCCTTCTTCTGAGTTTCGTTTCGAGGTACTGGGGAAGCTTGTCGAGGCAGAACAGAATTCCGTCACCGGCTATAACCGAATTATGGATAAAACCGAAATTTGATTCCAAACTCCAGAGTTTTTCTCCTGAGAAGCGGTTCATAATTATCAGTTCACGGCTTGCAGTAAGGTCATAATCAGTGAATTTAGGATTCTTTATCCGGATTGAATCGTTCTCGAGTCCGGAATATTCTGTAAAATTATTTCCCAGGATCAGCAGGTCTTCCCACACACCTATGTAACCCAGTTCCTTTGAATCATCGTCACCCGTGGAGAATTCCCTGACTTTTTCTCCTGTCACTAAATCAAGAAGGATACATTTATTCCCTTCGATGAGGTATACGTATTCGCTTGTGGCTATGAAATTTGTACCACGGGCGTTGGCACCCGGCAGATGTACCTGATTGTATTTCGGATCGAGAGGGTTTTCCTCGTCATATGTTTCATCATAAAAAACCATCCAGGAGTCGTCCATCAGTCTTTCTGATTCATGTTTCCAGAGAACCCTTCCGGTATAAACATCCCTGGCACTGATACTGTTAACACCTTCAATTATGAGACGGCCGTCTATGACCTGTTCTCCGGGACCATGACCATGACGCGGAAGAACATCCATGTTTGAATTTCCCCCGAACCAGAGAATGCCAAGTGGAGCTTTGACCAGCCTGTCGTCGGATTTTACAGTATTTTCAATATTTCCGTAATTATGTGTCCAGCTTGCAGCACCCTCTAGTGCCCCCGGTCTTGTAACCTTCAGAAATCCATTCTCATGCAAAGACTGCGATCCTGAAAGTTCCAGTCGTTTAAAAACGCCGGCGACCCTTCCTCTTTCTGAAGTTATTATCAGTCCTCCGTATGGCCTGGCAGACTCATACAGCATTTTCAGCATATCATCATCAAAGCCATAATCCTCAGCAATGACCGTGAGGGATGAAAAATATTTCGGAAGCACTATGTTATCACGGTAAAAAGGCAGGAAGCTGAGGCGCTGTGCTTCTACGTCCCTCTCATCAAAATATCTGCGGAGTGAAGTTAATTCTTCAGGATCACCGACATATGCCACAATTGAAAGGAGGCTGTTTGCAACAAGACCTTCGAGAAATTTTACATCTGAACCGAAAACCACAGCATAACCTTCCGTGGTGCCAGCCGTCCTCAGGATCTTTTTGGCGGCCCTTGAGTTGCCTTTTAATCTGATAACATCTTTTCTATGAATGTCAGCTTCATCAACCCGGCTGTCGCCGAAGACCATTATGGAGCCATCGGAGGAGACGGCCACGAGCTTGCCGTTTGCTGCCACGAGCCTCTCAACTGGCCTGTCAGTATCGTATCTCCATGTAAGTTCCGGTACTGATCCGGGTCTGAGTATAACGGCGCTTATTCCGGTACTGTCGGCCGCAAATAATGTATTACCTGCCTTTATCAGGTCGTTTGCAGCCCGTACGTTTACAGACCATATTGATTTAAGGGTTGAATCGGGCTGAATGATCGCTGCAGTGATACCTTTACCTGAGAAGTATACTGTATCATCATCAATTACAGGGTAGCCCCCGACTGAAGATTTGATCCTGTCGCCGGTGCCTGAACCATACATACTGACAACTCTATCGCGGTGGTGGTTAAAGAAAACTTTATCGTTGCAGGTCGTAAATGCTCCTCCTGTTTTACCACTTGCGGCAAGCTGATAATAAAGTTCCTCACCTGTTGCAAGGTCGAAGGCAGCTGGAACAGAACGTCCTCCTGCTACCAGAAGAGTATTGCCCGTTATTGCAAAGGGGCCCTGGGGAGCAACATCGGCGAAGGCTGGTGATTTGTGGGGCTGAAGGATATAATTGCTGCCTGTGGCTTCATTTTTCCAGACCACGGAACCATCTGCCGCATTCAGGGCATAGATATATGTCCCCATAAGGGGAAATATACTTGCTGCCGTGTAGACGACATCGTCCTTAATGACTATGCCTCCTCGGGCCGGCCACATTGAGATAAGCCGTTTGTTTCCCAGCAGTCTGTCGGGGGCAGGCGCAAGGGAGGATCTCCATACTCTTCTGCCAGATTTAGCGTCGAGAGCGTAACAAAATCCGTCATCAGCCGTAAAATATAATATACCCTTGTTGTATGCCATGGGAAGCCTTACCGGACCATCAGCATAGTACTGCCAGATCTCGTCGCCGGTAAGCAGGTCATATGCTACAACTTTATCCTTGTCATTAAAACCCAGGAATAACTTGTTCTCCGCAACTACCGGTTCAAAGATCCGGTCAAAATGCATCAGATCCTGATTCAGTGGATCGTCCCATACAGGTTCCCGTGGTGAGAAGATGGCCTGCCACTGAAGATAAAGATTGCCGGACAGCTGTTCGGGAGTGGAAGCTGAACGGTGATAATCGCAGCGCCACATAGGCCAGTCAAATGTCTGGGCTGACATTGACACACCGGTAAGTATAAAAAGTGAGATTGATATGAGGTGTCTGTTCATCACTCTGAATATTTTTCAAGGATTGACATAAAATCCTGAGATGATGCTAAGATAATCAAAAATGAAAATACTGTAAAAATGAGATGTTAATGATGGTTAAAATCAGACTTGCGAATTGGTATTATTACGGCAGAGTATTATTTTTCCGAAAAGATTTAGCTATGTCTGGACCACTAAATATATTCTCAGGATTTTTCAGATACTTATGTTATAATGTCAGATTGTTAACTGCTTCTTTCTGTTTCTTAATGATCTCAGGAAATCTGGCCGGACAGGTTATTGACATAGATACAGTAAGGATAATTCCTCAGCCCTGGTATATAACGATACATGAAAAACCTTCCGGAGAGCCTCAGTCTATAGCTCCTGCAATTAACGTCATTAGTGAAACAGATATAAAAAAACAGGGAGCTTCAACTCTGATCGAGGCAATGAATTATTTTCCGGGGGGCCTTACCGAGACGAGGGGCCGGCAGGTGAAACAATTTTTCTCGGTGCGGGGTCAAAAATATCCATATCCCGACTATGCTATAAACGGAGTGTGGCAGAAGGAATTTGAGGAACTTCCGTATTTTTTTCAGGCTTCAGACATTGAAGAAATTGAAGTAATCAGATCGAGTGCAGCCTTGCTCACAGGATTGTCGGGTCTCTCCGGACTGATAAATGTAAAAACCCGTGAATATGAGGACTTTGAAGCAAGGATACAATCTGAATACGGGTCGTTCAACACATTGCACACCCATATTTCCGCTGGTGATGGTGGTAAAAATTTCAATTATGCTGCAGGGGCCGGTTTTGACAGAACAGAAGGTCCTGCCGGAAAGCATGCATATGAACAGATGGCAACGGTGTATGGACGCTTCAACTGGATGTTAACCAACAAACTGACTTTCAGTTCGAGTATTTATTACCTTGATGGTGAAAGGGAGATGCGCCTTGCCGAAGCGCCGGCCAGCACGAAATATCTGAACATGATTCAAAACTTCGATCCTTACAGGGCAGTGCTGTCAAATATTAAAGCCAGATACCGCCCGGGAGAAAAAGCATCCTCTGAATTGCAGATATTCTTTGCTCACCGCAATCCTCTCTTTCACGATGAAGTACTCGAAACAGAATCGAGTGAAAAAGATTATGAATTTGGTGTAAATTATCTTCAGTCACTATCTCTTTCATCATCGAATGTAATCAGATTCGGTGGTTTGTACAGCAGGTGGATAGCTCCAAACGGGAAACGTTTTTATACGGGCAAAAGATGCGATACTGAGACATATTCGGCTGTCATTACCGATGAACACCGGATTGGATCAGTAACCCTCGATGCGGGATTCAGATGGACAAAGACTTACCTGCGTGATTATGGCGCCTTCAACATAGAGGGTGATGGAGCACAGTTCAAAACAGTGACGCCTGTCGAAGACGAATGGGAGCCGGCTGTTGTTCAGGGAACTCTTGGAGCATCATGGGAAATATACGAAAATCTTTCACTGCATTTTAATTCGGCAGCAGGGCAGGTAAAGCCCAGACAGGGGACACTAACAGAAGATATGACAGTTCCGCTGAACGAAACCCGTTTAAAACTTGATCTGGGAGCCGTGAAAAGGACATCGTGGGGAGCAAAATTGACGACAACCCTTTTCAGCGTTATCCAGAAGAATGCAATCGCTCTCAGCGGAACCACCTACCTCGATCCAGAAACCAACATCAGGAGAGAGCTGTATCTTAACCGCGATCAGCAACAGTTGGGAGTGGAATTCGATTTCACAGCACCTGAATTTCTTAATTTCATAAGACCCTTTTTCAATTTCACAGCCATGAGATCAAAAATGGCAGAAGACGGCGCAATGGTAACAAACAGGGAAAATCCTGTCTGGATCGCCGGAGGAGGACTTTACATGGAGAACAGGGGTTTCGATCTGAATGTTTTTTTCAAATATGTCTCTGAATTCGAAAATGACAGGTTTGTGGCTCCTGAAGACGGGCCTCAGCCTCTGGGAGATTTCCTAACCTTTGACCTTAACGGAGGTTATACGACAAAGTGGAAATTGCCTGTCAGGATTTTCGCTAAAGCAAAGAACCTTACCAATCTGAAATATTCCACCGTAAACGGATACCCGGATTTCGGCAGATTGTTTTACGCAGGTATAGAAGTGAGTTTCAAAGCCGGTGATCAGGCCGGATTTGCACACCGCTAATGCATTAACTGATATTGTGCTATTGTGATTAAGTAAACCCCCGGAATATTATCAGTTTTTTTATAAAGCTTTGTTGTCGTTTATTTCCTTCAGTGCAGTTACACTTCCCTGTCTCCATACCCTTATACCGGTTTTCAGGTAAATCAGCACCTGTGAAATAATGAATAGCAGGAAGACGCCGGCTCCTGTATCAGGTTTCCATACTGCCAGCACCCTGAGGATGACAAAACCTGCAACAAACTGAATAATAATCATTAATACAATCAACGGAAATGATGACAGAAAGGTACGGAAGGTTCTTGAAAAACCAAATCCGAGAGCTTTGAAGCATGATCTTCTGTCGCTGGCAGCCTGCCACGCCCTGGCATAATCAGCAACCATTACCATAATGGCTGCAATTAACAGGAATATCAACCCTGAGATCATCACAAAAGATGCAGGTCCGGTCTCAGATTGAGTCTGCATACCTCTGACCAGAGAGAAGGGCAGGGCGACAACGAACAATCCAAGAAAAAGAATAATAAGGCTGCATAACAATGATATCACCAGAAATGGCCAGAAATTTGCTGCACAGGCTCTGAAGAAGGAAGCACCCGAAAACCGGCTTAACGGACTTTTCAGGGCATCGAAGATTCCTCCCGTCAGGAAAGCCCCCAGGATAAATCCGACCAGTATCAGTAATAAAAATGATGAAGGAAATGAAGCAGCCATATTCCAGAATGCGTCACCCAGATCACCGAAGGCTGCCATGTCAATACCATCAGCAAGACGTTCGGTTACCATGCTTTTACCGAAGCCGGCTTTCATGAAGCTTCTCATGGGTATTGCAATTATTGAGACTGTCAGAAGAGATCCAAGCCAAACCAGAAGTATCCCCTTCCATACTTTCAAAGTCCTGCAGAACCCGGAAGCTATTGCTTTGAATATTTTCATTGCCGATAAGTTTTATAAGATCAGTGAAGCTGAGAAAAATTGAAGAAAAGACATGAATTTATTGATAAAACGTCTTACCGGAACACGGTCAGGTTCATCAGAGTATGAGTTATTGACGAAATTCACGTCCATCAGGATCTTATATTCCGGGTCTATTTTCACCCATTTTACCATGGTGTTGCTTGGCAGAGAAAGAGATTTGTACCTGTCTTTACCATCCCACGATTGCATAACTTCCCTCCCGTCGTCAAAGTGTACCAGAACCTCAACGGGAAGCATTATCTCTCCCAGTCTTTGAAGCTCCACCACACAATTATAAAGTGAATCAGTAGTTGGGTTAAAGTTCTGGGATGTATCCTGTTTCACATTGCTTATTCCTGCAGCTTTATAGTCACATATGCCGGTACCGTAGAGTGTCTGGTCAAAGAACCAGTTCATGTCCTGTCCGAACCTGTCTCCATGATCCTGTTTCACCACATCATTTACAACATTGAAGAAATCCTGAGGGGCAGGATGTTTAAATGCCCATCTTTTGTAATACTCCCTGAAAATATTGTCAGTAGTTTCTTCACCAACTATTCCCATCATGGTAAAGAGGATAACCGAAGCCTTGTGGTAGGACATCATTGAGTAGGTTCCGGCGGGATAGTTCCATGAATATTCCCTGTTGGTTATAACCTGGCGGTTAGGGGAATATACGTATGATGACCGCGCAATGATCTTATCTGACACTTTCAGAAAGCGATGATCAAGCATACCTGAATTCTCTCCCCAGAAATGGTCCATGATCCTGGCTTCATAAAAAGAATTTATCCCTTCATCCATCCAGGGATCCTCAAATTCGTTCGTTGCCAGTATTCCCATAAAGTAAGCATGTCCGAATTCATGGACTGTCACCATTTCGGGCATGTGAATATATTCGGGTAATCCGGTTGCAGAAGTGGAAGTAAAGATAGTGGTATATTCCATCCCGCCTGAACCTGATCCCTTTGCCGGAGGATCAACAAAAGTCAGATGTGGCCATGGATAAGGCCCTGTGTTTTCAGTGAAGTAATCAAGTGCATTTTTCACGGCAGTGAACTGACGTTCCACCTGGTCTTCCCTTTCAGGAGGTGATAACAGAGTAATATTCACATGATTCCATTGGTCGGTATGGACAGCATAACCAGGCCATGCCGTCCATGCAAAATCAACTATATCTTCAGCCCGCCATGTCACCGTTTTAAATGCTGTATCTTCACTACAGTCCGACTCGTCCATTACCATGCCTCCCGAACCGGTTACAAAATTATCCGGAACTGTTGCCTTAACATTATAGACGCTATGGTTTGAGTAAAACTCGGAATGATCGTGGAACTGGTGGCAGTTCCAGCCTCCAGTTAGTCTGTATCTCATACCGGCAGGTTCATATACCCCGAATTTTGGAAACCATTGCGCAACAAAGAAAAAATCGCCATTGTATCCTGTCCTTCGAATCCTTGATGGCAATTTTGTCACGAAATCAATACTGACCGTTACTGTGTCGCCCGGAGCAGCAGGTTCAGGCAGAATTATCTGTATTACGGTGCTGTCGTTGGGATTACCGTCATCAGGTCTGATAAATGTCATCAATGGAAGAATATCTGTTCCATCGGCAAGTGTGAACGAGGAAATATCAATCCTTCCGTATACTGTTTTATCCTTTGATTCTGATGTGCCTTTATAAAAAGTTGACTTATTACTTTTAAAGGCATTCATATAAAGATGAAGCTGAATGTCAGGCACAGTTTCAGAAGTCTGGTTTACCCAGAATGCGCTCATGGAACATTCGATTGTCTTTTCTTCCGGATCGAGCCTTGCATCAATATCGTAACCTGTAATGCGGGTGCTGAGCGGTTCTTTATTTATCAGCTGAGACTCTGATACCGGAGAAATAAGTATCAGTGACATCGCTGTCAGAATTATTTTTTTCATCTGATAGAATAAAGATACCTTTTACTTGTTCTCCGGCTGCCGGGTAAGCGATAACGGTATCTCACCCTGGGAGAAACTTGCCTTTCCGGTCATTTTTGCATTGTCATCCATCTTAAGGGAGATAGAAATAACTTCTCCTTCAAGATATACAACGAATGATACAGTATCATTGGCGAATTTCACTCTTTCACCTGCAAATTTATAGTCAGAGCCCGGGAACATTATTGCCGTGGAATATTTCTTTTCGGCCAGACTAAAGTCCATAGTTCCGGTTGTATAGCCTTCAGGAGCATAAGGAGCTTCGAATTTCCATTTACCTGAAGGATCCTTCTTTACAGGTTTTGCCTGACCACACAGATATATTACTGACAAGGCCAGCATTATTGAAACTGCAAGAATCTTTTTCATAGGATAGCTAATAATTTAAGTGGTTAAATTTCAGAGGATGAAGATAAACGATTTTTTCATTTTTCAGAATTTATAACAAAATATGTTAAGGACTTCTTATATTTATCATGTTGCACTATTTTTTTTGAACAAAGTGAACTTATGTTTGTTACACCACATTACGAATAGATTAAATATTAAATCCACATGAAAAAGCTTTTGATATTAGGTGCCGGTACTGGTGGGACCATCATGGCGAACAAAATGAGAAAAGAGCTGGCGAGGGATGAATGGAAAATAACCGTTGTAGACCAGGAAAAAACACATTATTACCAGCCGGGCTTCCTTTTTATCCCTTTTGGATACTACAAAAGAGATGATGTCACCAAACCCAAACAGAATTTTCTTCCCATAGGTGTCGATGCAGTTTACATGAAGATAGTAAAGATCGACCACGACAACAACAGGGTCGTACTTGAAAACGGAGAGGTTCTGGGGTATGATATCCTGATCATTGCAACCGGCACAAGGATAATACCTCAGGAAACGCCAGGCTTAAAGGGAGAACTGTGGTACAGGAACATTTTCGATTTCTACACAATTGAAGGAGCAGAGTCCCTTGCAAGGTTTTTTAAGACATGGGAAGGAGGGAATCTTGTGGTTAATATTGCTGATAATCCCATCAAATGTCCGGTTGCTCCTCTTGAGTTTTCCTTTTATGCAGATGCCTTCTTTACGGAAAGAGGAATGCGCGACAAAGTTAAGATAAGCTACGTCACCCCTCTGTCGGGAGCGTTTACAAAACCCCGGTCGTCAAAATTACTGGGCAGTCTTCTTGAAAACAAGAATATCGAAATGGTAACCGACTTTTTCCTTGCAGAAGTTGACAACAGTAACAAGGTAATAAAGGATTACGGGGGAAGAGAGATTCCCTTTGACTGTCTTATTACAATACCTCTGCACAGCGGGGATCCTGTCATTCTCGACAGTGGTCTGGGAGATGAATTTGGATTTGCCAGAGCAGATAAATTCACTCTTCAGTCGGTTGTAAAGGACAATATCTTCGTAATAGGTGATGCAGGTAATTTCCCGACATCAAAAGCAGGATCTGTGGTTCACTTCCAGGCTGATATACTTACAGAGAACCTTATGTGCTATATCGAGGACAGACCTTTCACGGGCAAATTTGACGGTCATTCCAACTGCTACATAGAGACCGGCCACGGAAAGGGAGCCCTGATTGATTTCAACTACGACACAGAACCATTGCCCGGATATTTCCCTTTCCCCGGCCTGGGACCATTCAGCCTCCTGAAAGAAAGCAGGATCAACCATTACGGAAAGTTGCTTTTCCGTTGGATTTACTGGCATATTCTCCTTAAGGGAAAAGAGATGCCTATTGAGACACATATGACTATGGCAGGAAAAAGGACCGATTGATATGGCAGAAAAACAGGTACAAAACCAGATTGATGAGATAAACAGGAAACTTGATCTTATCCTGGAAGATATATCGATTCAGAGGCAAAACCGCGAAGCGGTCAATGACCTCGTCGACGATCTTGCTGTAGTGGGAAAGGATGCTTTCAGGAATATGGTTACAGAACTTGACCACGCAGGTGTGGAACTTGACACTGAAGCCCTCCGTTGCCTTACTATCAGGTTGATAAGGAATATCCGCAGCCTCGGCATGGTTATGGAGACGATAGAGAGTATAAACGATCTGGCCAAAGACATAACTCCTGTTATAAAACAGATTGGGATAGATGGTGTTCATAAATTCCACGAACTGGAAAATAAGGGATACTTTGAATTATTCCTGCAGATAGGAAAAACCTTCGACAATCTGTTGTCAAGATATTCCATGGAGGAAATTAAAAACCTTTCAGAAAATCTGATCCCGGTAATTGACACCATAATGATCCTTGGAGATCCAAAGGTATTGAACAAAATTAACAGTGCTGTTGTCTCACTAAGAGATATCAGTCCGGAAGATATTGAAGAATATTCGGTATGGAAAATGATAAGGGAACTCAACAAGCCGGAGGTTAAAAGAAGTATCGGATTTTTGATGGCTTTTATTAAAAATACAGCAAAACAGTAACAAATTATATTAAAATTTAATAATCAGACATATTATGGCACAAAAAACTTATGCAGGCATCACTGTGGATGTCAACGAAGAAGGGTATTTCACCACCCCGTCACAATGGACCAGGGAAATCGCGATCGAAATAGCAAAGGAAGAGGGTATCAGCCTTACCGATCAGCATTTTGATGTAATTGAATTTTTACGCAACCGTCATAACAACGGCGATGCTCTTTCCATCAGAAGCATTAATCATTCAGGGATCATTGATGTAAAAACATTCTATCAGCTTTTCCCCGGTGCCCCTCTTAAAAAAGCTACTAAAATTGCAGGTATACCAAAGCCTGCAAGTTGTGTCTAACCCCCAAAAAAAAAGACAATATGGAACAGGATAATCCGGTTAAAAAAGTAAACATCATATGCGCCAAAGGTGCCGTCGAAGATGTATATGCTACTCTGGTGATGGGCAATGGAGCTGTTATGGAAGGCATAACCACAAATCTGTTTTTTACCTTCTTCGGTCTTGATGCAATAGTAAAAAGCAGGATGGACAAACTGCACACAGCCGTCGTTGGCAATCCTGCACTAAGACTTCCGGGAGGGATGAGGATGCCGACATTGCTTGGAATAATTCCCGGAATGGAAGCATTCACTTCCCGGATGATGAAAGGAGAAATGGAAAAACTTGACATCCCCCCTGTAAGTGAATTTCTCGACCTGATAACAGCAGGAGGCGGAAAAATTTATGCCTGCAAGCTGGCTATGGATATGTTCAAGTTTAAAAAAGAGGATCTGTCAGAACATGTCAGCGGTATCCTTACAGTAGGTGAGTTTTATGAACATGCCGGAGGTGTCGGGTCACATATTATATTCACCTGACATGTTAATTATTTAACAGTTACGATCCCGCTGCGACATAAAGGAATCTTCCGGATTTCGTTTCAGGATCGGATGGAATGATTATTTTTACCGGCAGGTAAAAACATATTATTCCTATGCAGGACCTGGAAAAATATTTTGAAGGATTCCGTAAAAATATCGTTGGTGTGGACAAGGAAATTATAACACCAGACGGATCAAAGAAGCTGGTATATGCCGACTGGATAGCCAGTGGAAGACTTTATGGCCCTATAGAGAAGATAATATCGGATGAAGTAGGTGCCATGGTTGGCAACACACATTCCGAATCCTCAGCTACAGGTGTTGCCATGACTTCTGCCTACCATTATGCCCAGAAAATAGTAAAAAAACACGTAAATGCCGGTGATGACGATGTCCTGCTCTTCACAGGGACAGGTATGACATCGGCTATAGCCAAGCTTCAACGGATTATCGGACTTAAGGTTCCTGAGCAGGCTCTCCATTATTGTGCTTTCACCACAGATAAATACCTGAAATGCAAGGATATACCAAACAAAAACAGGCCTGTGGTCTTCATCACTCATACGGAACACCATTCAAATCATACCTCATGGTTCGAGACCCTGGCAGATGTCGTGGTACTGGAACCAAATGCCGATCTGTCAGTCAATCCTGATTCTCTCAGGCGGGAGATCGTAAAATATACTGACAGGCCTCTTCTCATCGGCTCTTTTTCTGCATGTTCGAATGTGACGGGATATTTCCCCCCCTACTATGAACTGGCAGAAATTATGCACAGGCACAATGGATTTTGCTTTGTCGATTTTGCTGCTTCAGCTCCCTATGTAGACATAGATATGCATCCGGCTGACAGCATGAGGCAACTGGATGCAATATTCTTCTCCCCGCATAAATTTCTGGGAGGTCCGGGCAGTGCGGGCGTTCTGATTTTCAGTAAGAAATTATACAAAAACCAGACTCCTGATACTCCGGGTGGGGGGACTGTAAAATGGACGAACCGCTGGGGTGGTTACAGCTATATCAGCGATATTGAAGTAAAAGAAGACGGAGGCACACCGGGATTTCTTCAGGGAATAAGGGCAGCCCTCGCAGTAAGGCTTAAGGAGAAAATGGGAACGGATAAAATTCACCAGCGTGAAAAGGAACTTATAAGCATTGCCTTCAATGAACTTGAAAAGATTGAAGGTCTTCATATCCTGGCATCCAACATACGCGACAGGCTTGGAGTAATCTCGTTTTATGCCGACAACATACACCATAACCTTCTGACCAAACTTCTCAACGACAGGTATGGGATACAGACCAGAGGTGGCTGTTCCTGTGCAGGCACCTATGGACATTTTCTGCTTGACGTAGGGTTGAAGCAATCGCAGGAGATAACCGACATGATTGAAGCCGGTGATCTTTCACTCAAACCCGGATGGATAAGGCTCTCCCTGCATCCGACCATGACAAATGATGAACTTATGTATATTATTTCAGCTATAAAGAAAACTATTGAAAATGCTGAGGAATGGGGGAAAGAATACAGGTATGATAACCACACCAACGAGTTTCATCATCAAAGTTTTGCTGAAAAAGAGAGTACAGGATTTTCAGATTGGTTTGACCTTGACTGATCAGGTTATCAGTATCTTGAATTTCAATAAACTGACAAGTTTCTTCCCGGGTGTAAATATCTTAAAAGCTACCGGCCACACTTTGGAAAGATAGCGATCCTGAGCGTCACGAATAACGAGAATAAGCTGATCGTTGTAAATATTATCTACTTTCCCCGGTTGCTTGTATTCCAGTATTTTAAGAAGCTGAGCCAGATCATTATATTTACCCAGGTTTCTGGTCATCGTATCCAGTTTTTTTTCAAGCGATTTTACTGCTGAAGTATTCAGAGGCCTGAAGATCCAGAGCTGGTAAAGCAGATCCTTTGCCTTCTTCCGAAACAGGTGAATATTTCCCGGACGGGGTTTATTTCTGGCAACCATATACCTCTGAACAACTGTCTTATATGTTTCGTCGAGGGAGGCAAGAAGCATTCGCGGATCAACATTCTGCAGATTCTGAAAACGAAGTCTGTACCCTGCCTTGCCAATCAGTTCACGTGCGGCTGCCAGATCATTTTTAACTGCAGGTAACTGTTCTTTGCTGACATCCTTATTTACCGACAGAGCAGCCAGATGCTCATTGTCCTTCAGAGATGCAAATAGTCTGCCATGATCCTTTTTCAGGTCTTTCAGTGTCTTACGGTAAACGGAGCTATCACGATGGGAAGCAAGAAGGCGGCCAACCTCACGGCAAGCCTCATAATTTCTTTTGAAGAACACATCATCTGTCTGATCTGAAATAAGTCTGAGGACAGCACGTGACTTTTTCATAAGGACACGTACATCATGAACAGCTTTGTCACCGGTAACGGCAAAAGGATCCAGCATCTCATGTGCTTCCCTGAGATAGCCTGTAAGGGCAGGCTTTACCTCCAGAAGTTTAATATAATTCTGATAAACCATTTACCCTATAAAATTAGAAAATATATTTTTCATCGAAAGCATATTAAAGCAAGCCGGATTTATAAGCAGGCAGACAGAACTGTAATTTACCTGTAATCAATAGCTGCAGCAAGATGAGGTCGTAATAAAAAAAAGCTAAATTTGTTTATTCTTAATAAAATAAATATGGCAAAGAAAAGTGGTGGTATGAGGATTGGTATACTTACAGCCGGAGGTGATTGTCCGGGACTCAACGCAGCCATCAGGGGTGTGGGAAAAACGGCAATCATGAATTACGGCATGCAGGTTGTCGGAATAAGCGACGGATTTTCCGGGCTTATCAATAAAGAATACCAGGAACTTTCCGAGAGAGACCTCTCCGGCATACTGACTCTGGGAGGAACAATACTGGGCACTTCTAGAGAAAAGCCTTTTAAAAGCAAGGGAAAAAAGAAGAATGAGATAAGAAAACCCGACCTGATAAAGGAGCATTACGACCAGATGGGACTCGACTGTCTGGTTTGCATCGGCGGCAACGGAACACTTAAAACCGCAAGTCTGCTGGCGAAGGAAGGCCTTAATGTTGTCGGCATTCCCAAAACCATCGACAATGATGTATGGGGAACAGACCTTACTTTCGGATTCGATTCTGCCGTCAACATTGCAACAGAAGCTATCGACAGGCTTCATTCGACTGCCAACTCCCATAAGAGGATCATGCTTATAGAGCTTATGGGGCATAATGCCGGATGGATAGCTTTGTATGCAGGAATTGCCGGAGGAGGCGATGCAATAATCATCCCTGAAATACCCTACAATGAGGATAAGATAGCAGAATACCTGGTGCAACGAGCAGAACAGCAGAAACCATACTCTATTGTTGTTGTGGCCGAAGGTATCAGGAATCCCGGAAAAGAGAGATCTGTGGCACATTACCTGAGCAACAGGATCTATGAAATGACCGGACTCGAGACCCGGGAGACCGTACTTGGATATATACAGAGAGGAGGTTCGCCCTCCCCCATGGACAGAGTTCTTGCAACACGTTATGGAACAGCTACTGCCGACATGATAGCAAAAAAGAATTTCGGAAATATGGTAGCCCTCAAAAACGACAAGATAATCTCAGTCCCGCTTGACGAGGTGGCAGGAAAGCTCAAACTTGTTGAACCTGATAACCCCCTGGTACTGCAGGCACGAAAACTGGGAACATGCTTTGGTAACTGAGTTGAATTTCTGAAATAAAGGAGGTGACGTATGAAAAAACTCATATTTGTCAGACATGGCAGAGCTGAAGAACTCATGCCCGGCTTAACAGACTTTGAGAGATCTCTTACATCAAAGGGTAAAGTAATTTCCCTGGATATGGCCTTGAAAATGAAAAAGATTGAAAAGGACCCTGGCCTGATAATAACCAGTCCGGCATTCAGAGCTCTGGAAACCGCCCTTATATTTGCATCGGCATTTGGTGTGAAACATGATAAAATAGTGCTCGACAGCGGACTATACGACAGAGCAGGACTGAGGCATCTCATGGATATCCTCGAAAAAACCGGCAATGACACCGACAAAATTACTCTTTTCGGCCATAATCCGGCATTCACGGAGATGCCCGACAGACTGAGCCGTGAAGGATGCGAGTTCCTGACGAAAACAAGCATAGTGTGCCTTTCGTTCCAGACTGATAAATGGTCAGAAGTAAAACCTGATTCAGGAAAGGTGGAATATTTTCTAAAACCCTGAAGTAAAAATGCATAAAAAATTCATCCCTAAAGAAATAAGCTGGCTTTCATTCAACGAAAGGGTACTGCAGGAGTCAGAGAACAAATGCATACCTCTTGTTGAGAGATTGAAATTCCTGGGTATCTATTCAAATAATCTCGATGAATATTTCAGGGTCAGAGTAGCCACTTTAAAGAGATTATCACAACTCGGACCTAAATCGAAGGACATCCTTGGATATAATCCCAAAACGACATTAAAAAAAATCCAGGAAACAGTACTGAAACAAAATACACGCTTTGAAAAGATATATAACTCACTGATACAAGACCTTGAAAAACAAAATATCCATATTATCACAGAAAAGCACCTGAAACAGGAACATGCCGATTTCATAAGGAAGTACTTCATGAGCGAGGTCAGATCGAGACTTATGCCCTATCTTATTGAAAAAGAAGCTGAGTTACCGAATCTTACAGACGATGCTATTTACCTGGCAATAATTCTGCAGAAAAAGGGTACTGAAAAAAAGAGGTATGCCCTGCTGGAGATACCTACAAATGTGCTGCCCAGGTTTATTGTCCTGCCGCCTGACGATGAAGGGAAATACATAATTTATCTTGATGATATAATACGATTTGGACTTAAGGATATATTCTTCATTTTTGATTTTGATGATTTCCAGGCATTTACCATCAAGCTGACGAAAGATGCAGAGCTTGAAATTGCCGATGATATCTCCGAAAGTTACATTGAAAAGCTTGCCAGATCGCTCAGTCAGAGAAGATGGGGATCACCGGTAAGGTTTATCTACGACAGAAAGATGCCTGATGATCTTCTGAAGATAATTACGAGAAAACTTAATTTCGGCCCTGACGATGTTGTAATTCCCGCAGAAAGATACCATAACCTTAAGGACCTGATGCGATTCCCCAACCTGGGGAAGAAAAAATTCTATTACGAACCGCTTAATCCGGTGGTTCATAAGGATATCCAGCAGGGGAAAAGTATTTTGTCAGCAATGAAGAAAAGGGATATTATGCTTCATTTTCCCTATCATTCATTCGTACATATCATCGATCTTCTCAGGGAGGCATCCATTGATCCTAATGTAACCTCGATACAGATCACACTGTACCGGCTGGCACGTAACTCAAGCGTCATTAATGCACTGCTGAGTGCCGCCCGCAACGGTAAACATGTCACCACTGTTGTGGAACTGCAGGCCAGATTTGATGAAGAAGCCAACCTTCACTGGGGAAACAAGCTCCGCGAAGAGGGGGTAAAAGTTATATACGGGGTTCCCGGACTGAAAGTGCATTCAAAACTACTTCTGATAACCCGTGTAAAAAATAATACCACCCAGCGCTATGCTGCTATCGGGACCGGTAACTTCAATGAAGAAACCGCAAATGTCTATACCGACCATCTGCTTCTTACAACGAACGTGAAAATCACCAACGAGGTATACAAAGCTTTTAATTTTTTCAACGTAAACTACAGGAAAGATAATTACTATCATCTTGTTCTTTCTCCCTTTGCCATGAGGAATAAAATGAACCTGCTCATTGATAATGAGATCAGGAATGCCAGGGCAGGAAAGAAAGCATATATTCATATCAAACTTAACAACCTGGCCGACCAGGAAATCATTGAAAAATTTTACGAGGCAAGCACTGCCGGAGTAAGTATTAAACTTATAATCAGGGGTATGATATCGCTGGTACCTGGAATAAAGGATCTGAGTCAGAACATACAGGCAATCGGAATTGTAGATCGTTTCCTTGAGCACAGCAGGCTGATGATCTTCTGTAACGGAGGTAATGAGGAGTATTATATTTCGTCTGCCGACCTGATGACAAGAAATATTGAGCACAGAATTGAGGTTACATGTCCTGTGTTCGACAAAAACATAAAAACCGAGCTCAGAAATATATTCGACATCAACTGGCACGACAATGTGAAAGCCAGGAAAATAGATGCTTCATTGTCGAATAAGTTTGTAAAGAAAGGAAAGAAGCCTTTCAGGTCACAGCAGGAGGTCTACAATTACCTTGATGGTAACAAACCTAAAATTATCCTGAAGCAGGAATCCTGATGGATTTCAACGGGCTGCCCGGCAGGAATTATTTCACTGTCAGCCACCCGATAACCTTTTCAGAATCTGGTTTTTCCTTGGGATTCAGAACATCAACAAGCCTGCCGTTCTCATCGATAAGGTATTTCTGGAAATTCCATTTTACTGAAGAGTCCATCACACCGTTCAGTTCCTTGGAAGTAAGCCATTTATAAAGAGGGTGCATGTCTTTCCCTTTTACTGATATCTTTTCCATAAGGGTAAAGGTCACGCTGTACTTCTCGTCGCAAAACTGTCTTATTTCTTCGGCCGAACCCGGTTCCTGGTTCATGAAATCATTTGCAGGAAATCCAAGTATTATGAGTTTCTGGCCGAACTGTTCATGAAGCTGCTGAAGATCTTCATATTGAGGAGTGAATCCGCATTTTGAAGCAGTATTTACAATCATGACTTTTTTTCCTCTTAGAGAAGAAAAATCGAAGTCGTCGCCTTCGAGGGTTTTAACTTTGAAGTCGTAGAAACCTGGGGACTGCGCTATAAGCGAAACCGGGAAAAAAGCGAATATGAAAAATAACTGTAATGTAATAGTCTTCATCGTTTTTAATTCTAATTTATGTTAAAACAGTTATCTGCCGTAATTGTTTGAATAATATCGCGAAAAGAATGTGTTATCTTTACAGAAATCAGTTATTAAATCTACCGTGCAAAATAAGAAATTTCTTAAAGACCAATCTATGAAAAAATCAGTGACCGCAAGAACAGGATTCCTTTCAGCAGTAGTTATACTGTTTATTTCCGTTGCCTGCACCACCGGCGAATACAACGAAAAAACAGCATGGAAAAAACTTTATCCCCAGATTCAGGAACAGATTGTTCCTCCGTCATTCAGAGATGTAAAATACAACATCGCCGATCACGGAGCCGTACCAGGCGATTCACTTACGCTCAACCATAATGCTATCAACAAGACCATTGATCTGTGCAGCAGCGAAGGAGGTGGCACCGTGCTGATACCTGAAGGAGTGTGGCATACAGGCCCTGTTTTGTTAAAAAGTAATGTAAACCTTCATCTTGCTGAAGGCGCTGTTATCCGTTTCACAACCGACACCTCACAATATCCTGCTGTTCTTACAAGATGGGAAGGTATGGATTGCTACAACACCTCCCCTATGATATATGCCTACGGCCAGGAAAACCTTGCAATCACAGGTAAAGGTACTATCGACGGAGGAGCATCACGTGAAAACTGGTGGGGAATGAGAAGGCTCTCCATTATCCCCGGGCAGGCACCCAGGGGAAGGCCCCTGCTTATGATCTGGAACGAAAGCGACACTCCTGTGGAACAAAGAAAGATGTTTGTGAACGATAACCTTCGTCCGCAACTTATTAATCTCTATAAGTGCAAAAACATACTTATTGAAGACGTCACCCTCAAAAGACCTGCATTCTGGACCATCCATCCTCTCCTGAGCGAAAACATCATTGTGCGAGGCGTTTCCATACATACCCAGGGAGCACCGAATGGTGACGGCTGTGACCCGGAATCATGCAAGAATGTCTTGATTGAAAACTGTTTTTTCAACACCGGCGATGACTGTATAGCCATCAAATCAGGTCGAAACAATGACGGACGTAAGGCAAATATACCCAGTGAAAATATCATCGTCCGTAACTGCCGTATGCAGAACGGACACGGAGGCGTGGTGATTGGAAGTGAGATCTCGGGAGGTTACAGGAATCTTTTCGTGGAAGACTGCGAGATGAACAGTCCTTCTCTCGACAGGGTCATAAGGATCAAGACCAATAACTGCAGGGGCGGAATAATTGAAAACGTCTTTGTAAGAAACGTCAATGTCGGTCAGTGTCGTGAGGCAGTTCTTAAAATCAATCTTGTTTACGAACCGAACGAGAACTGCAGAAGGGATTTCCCTCCGGTTGTGAAGAATGTATATCTCGACAATGTAAAGTGTCAAAACAGCCGGTACGGAGCTTATATTGCAGGATTTGAAGACATTACAAATGTACTTAACATCAATCTCATCAACTGTGAATGGACGAACGTCCAGAGCGGAAACAGGCTGGAAGGTAAGATTGAGGGTTTGAACTTCAGAGAGACGAAGATTAACGGGGAGTTGGTTGTCCTGGAATAGGATAATGACCTGGTGCAAAACCAGCAACCTGTACCGGGCAGCTATTCAATTATTTCATTTACCGATTTCGATTCCCATATAAGAGGGAAGGACATGACTTCGGAAGCAGTTATTTCTATGGTTCCCGTTACAGTGATATTGGTTGAATGTTTTATGAAATAGCCATCCCCGACTGAAAAATACAGCTCAGCACTCCCCTCATAAGGTCCTTTCATCTTGATGTCCATACCGGTGTTCCGGTCACTGCTTATCATCTCCATGGTTCCGCTTAGGTTTGAAACGATCCTGGCACAGTTAATCCCGCCAACCTTATCAAGACCCATAAAGGTATTGTCGGATTTAACTATCGACGTCATTGACATAGCAGGCGATTTTGTATTTGTTGTATCTGTCGAAAGCCATTTGTGCCCCGCGACCATTTCCACAGTTGATAATTTCGGGAAAAAGTCATTGAACAGTATGGAGGCATTTGTAATGGCTCCGGACTCGTCAGTAAATGTTATTTGTTCAGCTCCGGAGAGATCTGTCACTTTACCCGACGGAGCGATCTTCATCTGAAAGAGTTTTCCCATGACCTCTTTTATTGTACCTCCCTGTACTCCGTTTGGTGCATTGATGATTCTTGACACGGTGTCAATTTTTATTTCAATTGTCAGGTCATTCTCATTTCTGGCTGTTGAACGGAGTGTACAACCGAGCACTTGCTCTACATTGACCTCCATTTTGTCACCGTTTATATCCATCACCTGGTTCACAGTGGTTTTTGAAATGTACTTGACAGGCTTTTCGGGGTAATTATATGATAGTTTCACCATTCCGGCATTTACCTGGCCGTACAGGGTACCGGAAATAAGACATCCGGTAACTATCATCAAGAATCCTGAGAATACTTTAAAAGCTGATCTTTCCATAAAACAAATCATAAAGTTGTCCACAAGGTAAAAAAAAATCAGAAAATATTCTATTTTTGCGGCGGTCAATCCGTCTTTTCTACACCCTCCGTTAACACTACGGGGGTTGATGAAAGCTACGGGGGACACTCTCCGCCTACGTTAAAACTTCGGCGGACGCACTCCTACGCTAAAGCTTCGGAGTGTAATACGGGGTGTAGCGCAGCCCGGTTAGCGCATCTGGTTTGGGACCAGAGGGTCGCAGGTTCGAATCCTGCCACCCCGACAAATGAAAAATCCTTCTGCGAAAGCGGCAGGATTTTGTTTTTCCGGGCGTTGCAGGCTAGCCTGCATAAGACGGGAAAAGCAAAATCCTGTAAACGAGCGAAGCGAGTAAAGGATTTTTCTTTTTAGTCACCCCAATACAGGATCATGAAATAATCCTGTAAACGAGCGAAGCGAGTAAAGGATTTTTCTTTTTAGTCACCCCAATA